>Ga0222632_1000009_pt1 | contig 266637 bp, 226 predicted proteins | sample AntAcemetageno46_FD_179828 | JGI IMG/M metagenome (GOLD analysis project Ga0222632, IMG submission 179828) | Saline water microbial communities from Ace Lake, Antarctica - #46 | ecosystem: Environmental > Aquatic > Non-marine Saline and Alkaline > Saline | place: Antarctica: Ace Lake...
TTCACAACAGCTTGTGCCGCTTTAATAGCGCCTTATTTTGAAGACTTTGAAACTCTTCCACAAGGTCCAGGTGCATTCTTAGATTATGGCAATTGTTGGACAATGCCTAATGTTACTACTCCTCGATGGGAAACAGAAGACGCGTCTGGTGCGAATGAGAATTCAACTAACACAGGACCGTTTTATGATCATTCAACTTTCGGAACGGCAGGAGGTACGTACTTCTACCTAGAGACAAGTGGAGGAGCTCTTGGTAGTTCGAATGAAATTACTTCCGCAGATATCGATGTTTCAGCCCTTACTAATCCATATGTTGAGTTTTGGTATCATATGTATGGTGCGACAATGGGATCTATGGCAGTAGACGTTTGGGATGCCAATAATAGTTGGACAAACGATATAATTACTTTAGTAGGTCAACAGCAAGCAGCAGGTAGTGATCCTTGGAATAAAATAGGAGCTACTTTACCTGCAGGTTATACAGGTGTTGTTCGCTTTAGAATTCGTGGTATTCGCGGAGCTAGTTTCACTGGAGATGCGAGTTTCGATGACTTTTCGGTTATTGAAGCACCCTCTTGTCCAGACATCAATAGTTTGGCTACCATCTTAGCGGAAGGTTTCCAAGTGAATGTTGGATGGAATGGTCAAGGTGGAACAAATTTCAATATCGAATGGGGTCCAGCAGGTTTTGGCCAAGGTTCTGGAACTTTCTTAACGAGTACAGTTGACTCTATTCTAATTTCGGGTCTAACACCAACTACTTCTTACGATATATATGTTCAGAATGATTGTGGTGTGGCAGGAACCAGTAACTGGTTTGGTCCTTTGACAATCACAACCACTGTAACTTGTCCAGCACCTAGTGCTGTTACTGTTGCCCCTGCTACAACAGCAGCCACATTTAACTGGCAGACTGGAGGAGCAGCGGACTTTAATTATATTCTTGGACCAGCGGGAACAACTCCAGCTACAGGTACAATTATGTCTGGAACAGGAGCCACGGTTGCGGTTTCAAGTCTAACGCCTTCAACTCAATATACTTTCTGGGTAAGAGATAGTTGTGGTTTAGGTGATGTAAGTACTTGGACGGGTCCTTTAGACTTCAATACACTTTGTGTAGCTGCCTCAATTCCTTACTTAAGAGATTTCAATGGAGCTAATTTCCCTCCACTATGTTGGGATTTATCTGGAGGTACTCAAACGCTTATTCAGAATAGTGGTCAGTATTTGGAAGCAAACTTCTGGGGCTGGCCTGGAGGCAATTGGGCTCCAGCCATGACAGAACCAATTACAATAAGTCAGAACGCCAGAGTGAAATTCAATTGGGCTCACCTTTATAGCACTACGTATCCTCAGGATCAGATGCTGTTAATGGTGCGTCTTGCGAGTTCTTCGACCTATGATACCTTGATAAACAAGGTAGGTCCCACCTTTACTTCACTGAACGCAACGAATACAGTTCCCCCAGCAGCGGGAGATTTCGTTCAAGAGATAATAAACTTAGATCCGGCTATTTATACCGGACAAGATGTGATTTTCTTGTTCCGATTTAATTCTGATTTTGGACCAGATGTATTTATAGACAACTTCATAGTTGAACCATTACCTGCTTGTCCAGAACCTACTCAGCCTATAGTAAATAGTGTGTCTGGATTCTCTGCAAATGTGAGTTGGACAAATGGAGATCCAGCAGCAGCAACTTGGTTCGTAGAGTATGGTCCTTCTGGATTTACTCCAGGAACTGGAACAGTGATTACTGCTTCTACCAATCCAGTAACTATTTCTGGTTTAAGTCCAGCTACATCGTACCAATGGTTTGTTAGTGAGTTTTGTCAAAATGGAACAGATACATCTAATACATCGCAGCTTTCTAGTTTTTCTACACTTTGTGCACCAGTTAATGCTCCATATATGCAGTCATTTACTGGAACAGCCCCTGGTGTATCCGGAATAGTACCTCCAATAACTCTTCCAAACTGTTGGGAGTTAGGCGGAACAATTGGCGGACAGCGTTGGGAAACAGAGGATGCCTCTGGTGCGAATGAGAATTCTACAAACACTGGACCTTTCTTTGATAATACAACACCTACAACGGCAGGAGGAATGTATATATACCTTGAGACATCTACAGGTGCAAGTTCATCAGGACCAGCATTATTTTCCTCTCCAGAAATTATCATTTCTTCTTTAACTACTCCTAATTTGTCTTTTGCATATCATATGTATGGGGTGACAATGGATAGCTTGAGAGTGGATATTTTCGGAAATGGAATATGGAATAAAGGTGTTTGGGGACTTTTTGGTCAGCAACAAACTGCGGGTAACGACCCTTGGTTAATAGCCAACATTCCTTTAACAGCCTATGGCGATACCATCCGTGTTCGTTTTGCGGGTAAGCGTGGTTCTAGTTTTACCGGAGATATGTCTTTGGATGATATTAGTGTAGATGAAGCACCTGCTTGTCCAAGTCCTTCTTCTTTGGGTGCAACAGCCCTTACATCAACTGGTGCCACTTTAAATTGGAATTCAGGCGCAGCAGGAGCAAGTTCTTTTATTGTCGAGTATGGCTTGGGTCTTACTCAGCCAGGAACGGGAACGATCGTCTCTGCTAGTGCCAATTCTATATCTATTTCTGGATTGAATTCTTCATCGCTGTATTGTTTCTTCGTACGAGAGATTTGTCCAAATGGAGTAGATACTTCCAATGCAGTAGGTCCAGTGTGCTTTACAACACTGTGTGCACCTTTTACTGCTCCATATCTTGAGACATTCACAGGTATTGCTCCTGGTATTGTTGGAACCAATCCTGCAACTACTCTTGCTAATTGTTGGGATTTAGGTTCATTCGGAGCGGGAACAGCATTAAGCCTTAGATGGGAAACGGAAGATGCATCAGGTGCCAATGAGAATAATATTGGTACAGGTCCTTTCTTCGATAATACAACTCCAACTACTCCAGGTGGTATGTATGTATTCCTAGAATCAAGTTGGGGTACTGCCGGAAACAGAGCTGTAATTACCTCTCCTGAGATTGTAAAAACATCCTTGACTACTCCAAACCTATCGTTTGCTTACCATATGTATGGTGCAACAACAGACTCACTTAGGGTAGATATCTGGGATAATGTTACAGGTGCATGGTCAAATAATGTTTGGTTGGCAGTTGGTCAACAACAAACTGCAGGTAGCGATCCATGGATTACGGCGAACGTTGGTCTAGCTAGTTTTAGCGATACCATTCGTATACGCTTTATCGGTACAAAAGGTACCAGCTTTACAGGTGATATCTCTTTAGATGATATCCGCGTAGATGAAGCTCCTGCTTGTCCATCGGTTTCCCTCATAAGTACAATAAGTACTACTGCAACCACAGGAACAGTAGGTTGGACTGAGGGTTCTCCTGGTGCAACCGATTGGATTATTGAATATGGTCCAGCTGGATTCGTATTGGGTTCAGGTACTATTGTTTCAGTAACGGCTAATCCATTTACAATCACAGGTTTAAATGCGGCCTCGACCTATAATTTTTATGTGAGTGAAATTTGTCCTAACGGAATTGACACTACCCTAGCGATAGGTCCAGGTGCGTTCAATACGCTATGTGCAGCCATATTCGCTCCTTATCTCCAATCCTTTACAGGTACGGCTCCTGGTATAGCGGGTACTTTCCCAACACCAGTTGCACTTCCAATCTGTTGGGATTTAGGTGGAACAACAGGTGGTGAGCGTTGGGAAACAGAGGATGCCTCTGGTGCGAATGAGAATTCTACAAACACTGGACCTTTCTTTGATAATACAACACCTACAACGGCAGGAGGAATGTATATATACCTTGAGACATCTACAGGTGCAAGTTCATCAGGTCCAGCACTATTTACCTCGCCAGAGATAGTACTCACTTCTCTAACTACACCAAACTTATCATTTGCTTACCATATGTATGGGGCGACAATGGATAGTTTGAGAGTAGATATTTTTGGAAATGGAGTGTGGAATACAGCTGTTTGGGGACTTTTTGGTCAACAACAAACTGCGGGTAACGACCCTTGGTTAATTGCCAACATTCCATTATCATCCTACGGTGACACCATTCGCGTTCGTTTTGCGGGTAAGCGTGGTTCTAGTTTTACTGGAGATATGTCTTTGGATGATATTAGTGTAGATGAAGCACCTGCGTGCCCAAGTCCTTCTTCTTTAGGAGCAACCTCAATAACTGGAACAAGCGCTACTCTTACTTGGAGTGCTGGTGCAGCAGGAGCGAGTGCCTTCATAGTAGAATACGGGATAGGGTTAACACAACCGGGATCAGGTACAGTTATGCCTGCTACTTCCGCTTCGCTAAACGTAACTGGCTTAAGTCCTTCATCGCAGTATTGCTTCTTTGTTAAAGAGGTTTGCCCTAACGGTGTTGATACTTCAAACGCAGTTGGTCCATATTGCTTCAATACGCTTTGTGCTCCGATTGGGTTGCCTTATGCAACTGCATTTACAACAGAAACGGCTGGAGTATTTGGTACACAACCGATACGTACAGATTTAAATAACTGTTGGAAGTTAGCGTCAGGTACTACAGCTGGAATGCGTTGGGAGACTGAAGATGCTTCCGGTGTGAATGAGAATTCTACAGCAACAGGACCATTCTTTGACAATACAACTCCAACAGTTGCTGGTGGAATGTATTTATATATGGAGACTAGCCCAGGAGCTACAGGAGATACTGCTGCAGCTACGTCTGCCCAGATTGATCTAGGTGCAGGAAGTGCTCAGTTAGAATTCTATTACCATTTGTATGGTGCCACAATGGGAACCTTAGTAACCATGATTAATGATGGTACAGGTTGGTCTTCTTTAGACTCAATCGTAGGTCAGCAACAAACAGCTGGTTCAGATTCTTTCTATCTGAAGACTATTCCGCTGATGGGTTATACCGGTATCGTTACATTGAAATTCTTAGGTATTAGAGGAACTGGATTTAATAGCGATATGTCTATTGATGATATCTCTATAATCACTTTAGGAAATCCAAACTGTCTATCACCAACTGCGGTTACTGCAATTAGTAGTTGTGGAATAGCTACAGTAGATTGGACCTCAGGTTCAGGAACTTCGTTCTTAGAGTATGGTCCTGCTGGATTTATTCCAGGCACAGGAACACTTATGAGTCCTGCTTCAAGTCCGGCGTCAATTCCAGGATTGATGGCATCAACTGCTTATTCTGTTTATGTTTATGACGTTTGCGGAGGGGTTGATACGAGTGGAGCTGCTACGGCAAACTTCACAACCAATGCGGGTCCTGTTTCTGCATTCACTTATAGTGTTGCACAAGGAACAGTATCGTTTGATGCAAGTACCTCATCTGGAGGAACAAGTTTTGCTTGGGATTTTGGTGACACTTTTACAGGTACTGGTGCAATTACCACCCACACATATGCTACAAATGGAAGCTATATAGTTACTCTAGTCCTTACGGATACAGTTTGTGGTACAAGTGATACAAGCACACAAGTAGTTGTTATTACGAATGTGGCATCTTGTCCTCAACCTTCTGGTTTGAACGCGGGTGACATTCTATGTGATGAAGCAGATCTGGATTGGATTAGTATCAGTGGAAATTCGATCATTCAATACGGTCCAGCTGGATTTACTCCAGGTACAGGAACAGTAGTTTCTGCAACGGCTCCGTATAATTTGACAGGCCTAACACTAGGAACTGCTTATGACTTCTGGGTAGCCGATGTATGCACTGCAACGAGTGATACGAGCGGATACTCGGGTCCATTTACCTTTACCACGGCAACAGCGCCACTTCCAACAATAGTTGTAAGTAGCAGTTTGCAATCCGTGTTTGGATCAGGTGCATTGGAGTGGACTTTTGATGTAAGTAACTCATTGAATGCTTCAGGTTATTTATGGGATTTTGGAAATGGCACTTCTTCAACAAGCGCTAATCCGACAGCCGTTTATGCCCAGCCAGGAACATATGCTGTTCAATTGACTGTTTCGAATGGTTGTGGATCTGTTGATACGGTTATCACCATCATGCCGATCATAAGCTTGAACGAACTTGAAATCTTAAGTTCAATGAGTCTGTTCCCTAATCCAACTTCTGATATAGTAAAAGTTGTGATTGAGAATAATGACCTGAGAAACTATGATTTTGAACTTACCGACGCCTTGGGACGAGTTCTTGAGAAGCGCTCGTTGAGTGATCAATCAGGCAGAATGGAAGAGACGTTTGATCTCAGCACAATGCCAAAAGGAATTTATATGCTACGTGTTTCAACAGGTGGTGAGTCATTGACGAGAAGAATCTCTCGCAACTGATAAGAAAACTAGATTTCTTTGAAAAAGCCCCGCATTCGCGGGGCTTTTTTTTTGTGATATATCAAAACATGCAATAGTATTTGTTGAGAAGGTTTAATCTGAATTATGCATGAAACTTCGCAGTGATGTATTCATTACAATGAAACGTAACATCTGATATGCAGTAAATTTTATCTGGAATAGAATTCCCAATGCATTCTCTGGCTTAGATCTAAGTTTATTTCAAGAACCTATTTTCGGAGATTTCAATCCACTCGAAATACGATTAATTCGTATTCTAATCCATGTGATTTTTGGTCACCTTGGCAAACATTTTTTCTTATTAGAATTGAATGCCAAACAGTAAATAATAAAATATGCCCGTAAATGCGGAGAAAAAATATTTTATATAATACTATACATATCATTAATTTAGATCTGTATTTGAATACAATTCTAAGCTTTTCATTGGCTTCTATACACTTAACAACAGAATCTCAAAATGAAACAAAAACCACTGTAGATTTCTTTATTATCCTCCGCCTTCACCTTTACAACTCCACTTTTTGAGCCTTTAACAAGTGTTCCTATTGGAGAAGCTGGGAGTCTATCCAATTGTTGGACTGCTAGCAGTTGTTCGGTAGCCCTCCTTCTTGTTCATCCCCAACTGCATTGAATGCAACAGTTAGTTGTTCGTCTATCAATTTAGGATGGACTAATCCAACTTTAAACGCAGGAGTTCAATGGGGACCAGCAGGATTTGCGCTTGGATCAGGAAACTTTGCAGCGGCAACGACGAATTATGCAATCAACACATTGCATCCGATTACAGCCTATGACTTATACGTTGCAGCCGTTTGTTCGAATGGAGATACCTAGTGCGTTTAGCAATAAACTCACTGCATTCACCGCCTCAGGGCCATTGCCTGTCATTCTGTATACATATGTTGTTAGTAGCGTAACAGCCGTTCGTGCTACATGCAGTTTAGTGGGGTGGGTTCTACGAATGCAACATCCTATACTTGGGATTTTGGAAATGGAAGCACGGCCAATACGTCCATTACAAATGCAACCTATTTATAAAATGGAACGTATTCTGTACCCTTAACAATTTCAAATGATTGTGGATCTGTGGATGCAACATTTAGCGTTGTCCTTTCTGGAATCTCACTGAAAGAAATTTCTTCCCTAGAAAGAAGTCTAAGCATTTATCCAAGCCCTGCGAAAGAATCTGTGAATGTTGAATTTATGGCAATGTAGTCGAAAGAATATACTGTTGAATTAGTAAACGTCTTAGGTCAAACGCTCATGTTCTATTCTCTTGTTGGAAGTGAAAGTGGAGAATGGGTTCAATTTGATTTAACAGAAATGCCAAAAGGAATTTATTTCGTCAGAATTCGAAAGGAGCAAGTTCTTGTATCAAAAAAAATTCATAAAAAGTATGTGATTTTTCAATGAAGATTAAAAACGCCTCGCATATGTAAGGCGTTTTTTTTTGACTCTTATTGAAGAGCAAAAGTTTATCTACCTATTTTCGAAAAATATTTAATAGTTCTATTTCATGCCTTTAAAAATTGGAGACAAAGTAAAATTCCTGGATGACGAAGGGGATGGAATCGTTATTCGAGTGAATGGACACGAAATACTGGTAGATTCAAGCACGGGATTTCGAGAATGGCATTCCTCGGAAGCTTTATTGCTTCAAGATAAATTAGAAATTGAGACCGTTACAATAAAGGATAAGCCCAGTATTCTAATCAATTTAAAAAAACCTCCCCGAATAAAAGAGAAATGGGAAGTAGATATTCATGCCTCTGAATTGTTTCCATCCTTAAGTGGACTCGCGAACCACGATATTTTGAGTAAGCAATTGAAGACGGCGAAAGGGAAATTAAAAGAGGCATCCAACCAAAAAATAGGCTATCTAATAATTATACATGGAGTAGGTGAAGGAGTGTTGAAATCTAAGATTCACGAATGGCTAAATACGCTAACGGGCATAGAATATTACGATGCGGAATATAAAAGTTATGGAAAGGGAGCAACCGAGGTTAAAATCATTCGTTTCGCTTAGTACCTTTGTACCGCAGGTCGCCTTGTCGCTTGACTACGGTCAAGAGGAAAGTCCGGACAACGAAGAGCACCGTGCTTCCTAATAAGAAGAATGCCTTAGGGTAGATAGATAGTGCAGCAGAAAAGAAACCGCCATCGAAAGGAGGTAAGGGTGAAATGGCGAGGTAAGAGCTCACCGCTTTTGGAGTGATTCAAAAGGCAATGTAAACCTCACGGGTTGAAATGTCATGTACACCGATGTTTGAGGGCAGCTCGTCCGAAATCGGGGGGTAGGCAGCTTGAGAAAACGAGAGATTGTTTTCCTAGATAAATGACAAGGGTTTAACATTTATTAAACACAGAATCCGGCTTATAGACCTGCTTTTTTATTGTTCAATTCAAGCTCCATGATTACCTTTGTTTAAAATCATTCTAAATAAGGATTTTGGCAAGTGAATTAATGCAATCTATGAAAGGGCTAAAGGAATATCGTCGAATTTGGAAGGAAAAAGGTCTTAAGGGCTTAGTTGCACATGCCGGCTGGAAAGCAGTAATTCTTGTATTTTTATTCTTCCTAATAAAGGGATTACTATGGCTTACAATTCCTTATTTAGTTGCGCAAGGATTAATTGATTCATAATCAGTTAATTTCCTTAACTTTGCGGCTTAATTATTACGATGACATTTGACCAGATCGGTCTAGACGACCGCATCCTCAAAGCCTTGGTTTCTCTAGGCTTTGAAACACCAACAGAAATTCAGTCCAAAACAATTCCAGTTCTTGTAGAAAAGGATGTGGATTTAATAGCACTAGCTAGAACAGGCACGGGAAAGACCGCTGCCTTTGGACTACCTCTATTACAGAAGATAGATACAGATGTACGATCTGTTCAATCCCTTGTATTGGCTCCCACTCGAGAACTATGCGTTCAAATTGGAAAAGATCTCAAGACCTATGCACAATATTTGCCTTCGGTAAATATTGTAGAAGTCTATGGAGGTGCTTCCATAACGAAGCAAAGAGATGATCTTAGAAGAGGCGCACAGATTGTAGTAGCAACACCCGGTCGTTTGATCGATATGGTGGATAGACGCTACTTAGATCTATCGCAAATTCAGACCATTGTTCTTGATGAGGCTGATGAAATGCTGAATATGGGTTTCATGGAAGATGTAAAGAGAATTCTAAGCATGCTTCCTGAAACACGGAAAACATGGCTCTTCTCTGCTACCATGCCCAATGAAATTAGAAGGTTAACTTCTACTTTCATGGTTGAACCTGAACAGATTAAAGGAGCAATGGGTCCTCAAGAGACAACCATTTCTCATTCAGCTGTTTTAGTAGATGGAAGACACCGATCTCAAGTTCTAAAGAGATTATTAGACTCTTATCCAGAGATCTACGGAATTGTATTCTGTAGAACACGTGCTGAAACTCAGCAGCTGGCGGAAAGTTTAATGAAGGAAGGGTATTCGGCTCAAGCTTTGCATGGCGATTTAAGCCAACAGCAGAGAGATTGGGTAATGAATGCTTTTAGATCTAAGCATGTGCGTATGCTCATTGCAACAGACGTTGCAGCTCGAGGTATCGATGTTCAAAATATTACCCATGTTATTCACTATCATCTACCCGATGAGCCGGAAGCTTTTACGCACAGAAGTGGTAGAACAGGTAGGGCAGGAAAAAGTGGAATTTCTATTGCCATTGTGGCGAGAAATGAAATGGGAAAATTCAATCGAATACGAAAGAATTTAGGTCTAGATATAAAGGAGATGCAAATTCCTACTCCCGCAGAGGTATGCCAAAAGCAAATGGCCCATCAAGTAGAAGTTATTTCTAAGGAGCCCAAAGAGATCGCAATTATTGATGAGCTAATTGATTCTGTAATGGAGCCTTTAGCAGATATTAGTAAAGAAGATATCGTTAAGCGCATGATGGCCTTAAGTATTGGTGACATGCTTTTAGGGTATGAGAAAATCCGCATGAATCCAGATACGTTTAATTCATCTTCACCAAGAAGGAACGAGTCAGGCAAGTCTTTTGATTCTGATGATTCCTATGGAGGAAGAAAAGATGAAATTGCCTTGAAAATTAATGTTGGAAAGAAAGACGGTTTTGATTGGATGGATCTAAAAGATGCACTTCGTGAAACAGGTGGATTAGGTAGAAACGAGATCGGAAATGTTCAAGTAAGTTTTGACTCGAGTACGTTCAAAGTACCATCCGATAGGAAAGAAGACTTTATTCAAAAAATGGCTGCTCTTGAATTTGAAGGTAAGAAGGTAGTAATTGAAGAAGATACAAGCGGCCGAGGAGGGCGTGGAGGTTATTCTTCAAGACCACCAGACGATAGGAAAAAGTTTAGGTCGAAACCGCCTAGACGTTAATATAAAAAGCCGCTAAAATTAAAAATTTAGTGGCTTTTTTATTTTCTATTCACTCCCTATTTTGGTCTAAGGAGTGAGCGATTTCTCCAGAAAATTTCGAGGGCCACTTTTTTTTCTTCAAATAAAAAATGCCGACCCTTTTTAAGTGTCGGCATTTAAAATAAAATGAATTTTCGCTTAATCTCGAAGGCCCATAAACATCATTATATAGTAAGCAAGTGAAGTTAAAGAAGCTAAAGCAGCAACTAAATACGTTCTTCCTGCCCAGGTCAAAGCATCTTTTGCCTGCTCATACTTTTCACCTGATGTGATTCCTGTTGATCTCAACCAAACAAGAGCTCTATCGCTTGCGTCATATTCTACCGGTAGGGTTGCTACACTAAAGATGGTAATGATGGATTGAGCAACAATAACAACTAAGAATACGGTGCTGAGTGGAAACATTTTTAAAAGTCCAAATCCAAAAAGCATCGCAATAAAAATAACATTTATTGCTTTTGAGCTCACACTAACCATGGGAACCATTGCAGATCTGAACTCTAGCCAACGGTAGGCTGTGGCATGTTGAACCGCATGACCAACTTCGTGTGCTGCAACCGCTGCAGCTGAAACAGATCTTCCGCTATAAACATCTGGACTAAGATTGACTGTTTTGTCACTCGGATTATAATGATCTGACAACTTGCCTGGAACACTTAAGATGGTAACATCATAGATGCCATTGTCGTTAAGCATCTTTTCAGCAATTTCTTTTCCGCTCATCCCTAGTGCATTAGGGATAGTTCCGTATTTTTTGAACTTGGACTTTAGGCGCGATTGCACGATGAATCCGACCAACATAAAGCCAATTAATAAAACAATAAGCATAGTATATATATTTCCAATAAATTTATCAAAAAGTATTCCCTGTTTGAATAGTAAATTTAGCTTTGTGAAATGGCAGAGAATAAATTGAAAACAGATCGTCCTTTAATACTTGTTTGCAATGACGATGGAATTACCGCACCAGGAATTCGCAGCTTAATTTCAGTTATGAATGAAATTGGTGAAGTGTATGTTGTGGCTCCAGACAGTCCTCAATCGGGTATGGGTCATGCAATTACGTTAGACAATACTTTGCGAACAGACAAGGTTACTATCGATCAAGGACCCCAAATTGAATACAGTTGTTCAGGTACGCCAGCTGATTGTGTCAAACTGGCAGTGAATGTGGTTTTGCCGCGAAAACCAGATCTATGCGTGTCAGGAATTAACCATGGATCCAATTCTTCGATTAACGTTATTTATTCGGGAACCATGTCTGCAGCTGTAGAGGGAGGTCTCGAGGGTATTCCCTCCATTGGCATTTCACTGCTAGATTACGCTTGGGATGCTAATTTTGCTGAGTCGGCTCCTTTTATTAAACAAATTGCTCTTTCGGTATTGGAGAATAAATTGCCTCACGGTATTTGCTTGAATGTAAATATTCCAAAAGTGAGCGAGGTGGGTTATAAAGGAATTAAAATTTGTAGGCAGGCAAGAGCGAATTGGGAGGAAGAATTTGATGCAAGGCAGGATCCGAGGGGTAGGCAGTATTATTGGTTGACAGGAAAATTTGTAAACCATGATCATGGCCAGGATACAGACGAATGGGCTTTAGCAAATAACTATATTTCTATTGTGCCAGTGGATAGCGACCTTACCGCTCATGGAATGCTACAAACTTTGAATACTTGGAATTTTGAATAGTCGGAAGCAAATGATTTTAGGATTATTTCTGGGTATTCTTTTACCACCAATAAGTCTATGGCTGGTTTTTTCTTTTAAACCTGAGCTTATGGCAGTGGGGAGAATAGATGCCACCAGCATGATGAACCTGGTATTACAAGTGGTTTCAATTGGCCTATTGGCAAATGGACTTGCTTTTTTTCTAGGTCTAAAAATGAACAAGGATGATTTTTCAAAGGGAATTTTAAGCTCGAGTATGCTCTTTCTTGTCCTTATCGTTTTATTTAAGTTTTTTTATAAACCATGAAATACTATTTAATCGCGGGTGAAGCTTCTGGTGATATGCATGGCGGAAATCTAATGAAAGCCCTCAAGGAGAAGGATGAAAACACAGACTTCCGATTTTGGGGTGGCGAGAAGATGCAATCGCAGGGTGGAATTATGGTAAAGCATTATCGCAAAATGGCTTTTATGGGCTTCATTGAGGTGATTCTGAATATTCGAACGATACTCGGATATATGAAAACCTGCAAGGCAGACATATTAAGCTATAAGCCAGATGTGCTTATACTTATAGATTACCCAGGCTTTAATATGAGAATGGCTGAATTCGCTAAAGAACATGGTTTTAAGGTAGCTTACTATATTTCGCCTCAGGTTTGGGCTTGGAAGAAGAACCGAGTGTTTAAATTGAAAAGGACGGTAGATAGAATGTTAACCATCTTACCTTTTGAACAAGCCTTCTACGCAGAGTATCAAATGAGCGTTCAGTTTGTTGGACATCCACTGCTGGATAGTGTAATGCCAAAAGATCATTGGATGGAGGACGCTCCAAATGAATGGAAAGAATCAGATAAACCAATAGTAGCACTATTACCTGGAAGTAGAAAACAAGAAATTCAGCGGGTGCTGCCAATTATGATGAATTCTATTAAGGGACTAAGCCAATTTCGATTTATTCTTGCTATGGCTCCTTCTCAGGATGAGGATTTTTACCTTTCTATTCTCGATAAAAACGAAATTGAGCTTACTAGAGACAGTACGTATACCCTTTTATCCGTTTCAAAAGCGGCCTTGGTTACCTCTGGAACGGCTACGCTAGAAACTGCACTATTTCAAGTACCGCAGGTTGTCTGCTATAAGGGTAGTTCTATTTCCTACCAAATAGCGAAAAGATTGGTGAAAATTCCATTTATTTCGCTAGTCAATCTAGTTGTTAACAAAGAGATTGTTAAAGAACTTATTCAGAATGAGTTAACCGCAGAATCTCTTCGATTTAATTTGCTTCAGTTATTCGAGGAAAAAACTCGATTTAAAATGTTAGAGGAATACGGTGAGTTGGCAAAAAAATTGGGCGGAACAGGGGCTTCAGAAAGAGCAGCAAAAGAAATCTATGAGCTGGCTCAAGAGCAATAAGTATTGCATCCTATTTATTTTATTATTTAATTCAGTATCAGTCTATTCGTTTGACATAAAAATCAGAATCCATTCTGCCTATAGAATTGAAAACGTAAGTATTGAAAATCGTGTACAGTCTTATTTTGTAATTGCTTTAGATAGTAATGGCGAGATCATAGATACCGTTGTTGATCTGTTGGATTCCAATCAGAGATCAATTTCATTAACTTCAAAAGGATCTAAGATCCAACTTAAAAGAGGAGAGTCTGCTATGGGCCTTTACGATAGGCTATTTATCAGCGCTGAAGATTCAAATAGTGTGTTTTCTATTAATGGAAGTAGGCCAGAAAGGGTGTACAAAGGTCATTTGGAGTTGTGGTCTACCAAAGGAGAATTGATTCTTGTTAATCATGTGAACATTGAAGAGTATGTTGCAGGAGTAGTTGAAAGTGAAGGAGGACACCTCCCAGCGCATGAATTCTTTAAGGCTCAGGCTGTTTTGGCTAGAACCTTTGCAATGAAAAACATCAATAAACACAGTAAAGAAGGATATAATCTTAAGGATGATGTTACTTCACAAGTCTATCACAGTATGGCTCGATATAAGCATAGTGAAGATATTCGAAACGCTGTTTATGAAACTCGAGATAGTATTTTGGTCGATTTAAATTGCAAGCCTATTTTGGCAGCCTTTCATGCGAACAGTGGCGGTCAAACAGCAAATTCTGAAGAAGCATGGCTTACTCCAGTGTCTTATTTAAGAAGTCGTCCCGATGCCTTCTCTTTAAAAGGTCCTTCAGCAACTTGGGAGAAGGAGGTTTCCAAAAGTGAATTTTATCAATACTTCGCTAGTAGAATGGGATTTATTCCCCAAGATATTGGATTACAAAAAGCGATTTTAAATCTTGTTCAGGATCAAAGAATTTCCGAATTTAAATACAAGGGTAAAAGTCTAGCACTGAAGCACGTAAGAAGACATTTTCATCTCCGTTCTACCTTTTTTACAGTGGTGGAAAAAGGGAATTATTTGGTATTAAAAGGAAAGGGATATGGCCATGGTGTAGGAATGAGTCAAGACGGCGCAATCATTATGTCAGACTTAGGTTATTGTTATAAGGAAATACTGTATTTTTATTATAGTCAAGTGGATCTTGAAATGATTCAAAGGCTATAATAGTGAATGTTTGAATAAATACCCTGTACTACTACCGGTAATATGTTATTTGTCAGGTGCTTATGTCGGATTTCCGTCTTTAGCCATTGTTGGTATTTGTGGTGTATTTCTATTTAAAAGCCAGATAAAAGGCGCATTTATAGTATCAGTATTACTTATGCTCTTCACTGTTTTAGGCGTTTTTAGACAAAATATATCTTACAAAATAGAAACAAGATCGATAATTATAGAAGAAAAATGTCCAATATTTCGTGTTGCTAGTTTATCGAGATTAACTGCTTCAGGCAATTCGAAAATGGACCTTCTTTATTTCAAGGATGAAGAGCAATTTAAAATTGAGGCAAATTATTCAGGAGATAATCTGCGTTTACCTATTGGTTCATTCGTTGCTGTAGAAAATCCAACACTTTATTCTTTAAAGCCAACACATAATCCCGTAAGCTTTGATTATCAGTCCTATTTAATAGAAGAAGGCTATTCAGCAAGATTATTCATTAATCCGAAAGAAGCAATACTATGCTCAAAAGGGAATCTCGAATTCCTCCCCTATTTTAAGCGTTGGCAAATAGCGTGTGAAGAATTTATAATTGAGTTGCCTCTTGGACCAAGGAGTAAAGAATTACTGCCCGCTCTTCTTTTGGGTTCAAAGAATAGAATGAGCGCCGAGTTTAAAGATTCCTTTAAGGCAAGTGGAGTGATTCACCTTCTGGCAGTAAGTGGATTGCATCTTGGATTAGTTTATGTTGCTTTTAGTTTCATTTTCAGTTCCTTCAAAATGTCGGACAGGAGCTTTCAAATCATAACAATTCTACCCTTATGGCTGTATGCCGGATTGGTAGGCTTTACAATTTCAGTTGTGCGCTCTGCTTTTATGTTCACCGCTCTGGGCCTGTCTAGTAAGTTTAAGAAAAAGGATGTTTTGACTAATTGGATGGCCGCCGCTTCCATTTTATTATTTCTCAATCCCAGCAGTATTCTTGATATAGGTTTTCAGTTAAGCTTCTCAGCCGTTGCAGGTATTTTGATACTATATCCTTTCTTAAGAAAATATGCGAAGAGTAAGAATAAATTCTTAGAATTTGTTTTCAAAGGAATGAGCATAAGTCTTGCAGCCCAGATTGCTACATTCCCAATAATCTATTACCATTTTGGAACATTTCCACTCTACTTTTTACCGGCAAATTTGATCATCATTCCACTCATTACATTGATTCATTATCTCAGTAGTTGTATAGTTCTGATATCCAGCTTAATTCTTCTTCCAGATTGGATTTATGCATTTATTGAATTCCTAATTGAATCCTCCTTTCAAATTGCACACTTTATTTCTGCACTCCCTTTTGCCGTACTTCATCTCCAACCTTTGAAGTTGACTGCGGTAATCACCAGTATTGTTGTTGTTTTGATCGTTTTTGTTATTTCAAGATTCAAACTAATAAAGTATAATAAAAAGCTTTTGATTTTTCTGATTCCGTTTGCAATATTTGGATTTATACAATCCAATAAAACAGTGAATGAATTGTGTTTTCATCAAGTTAATAAAGGTTGGATGGTAAGTTATAACACGAGGGATTCTGTAAAGATATTTCACAGCGAAGGCGTTCGCCTTCCAGACAAAATTGAATATATTCTCAAGCCTTTATCTAAAGAGTTGAGGATTTGTAAAATAAAAGAAAAATGGGTTTCGCTCCCTGGAGGACTGCTCCGTATAACTCAATCAGATACAAGTGATTCTTCTCTTTATGTTACTGGATTCCGCTGGCTCTTGAAAGGAGATATTTCAATAAATACCTGGGAGCTGACGGAATTTAATAAAGAGGGAGTAGCGATTTTTTCAGGTTCTTTGTCTGATACAGCACTAATTTATACAGACTGAGCTTGTTTCATCAGAACCTGTTCTAGACTGGATACAATGATTCTACTGTCTAAAGGCTTTCTGATTACGAAATCTATTCCCGCTCCTGTAGCTCTACCGCCTAAATCAGCAGTTGAGATTCCAATAATGGCTAAATTTTTATCAAGCGTGCTGCGGATATCTTTAACCAGTTCTAACGAGTTAATAGGGTGTAAATGCAGGTCTATAATAAGCATTTGGAAGTCTTGCTCTTCTAGTTTTGCTCGCACTTCATCCCCTCTGCGAACTACCTCAACCTCCGCTCCTAATCTATTTAAAAGAATAAGAAGATATTGCTCACTAACTTCATCATCCTCCGCAAGAAGTATTCGGATATTCTCAAAAATAGTATAATCGGGTTGTGTTGGTTCTGACATAATGTAAATATAACGTGTAATATATACACTTAGTTCAGTGCGATAAGAAATAAAATATAAAAGCGCATTCAGAAGGAGAAACGTCCAACCTACATTTGAATATGAGAAAAGTCATTAAAAGTATTTCCCGCTCTGTTCTGAAATGGACTCTTTATATATGGCTTATGAGTATTCTTTTGATTGTTCTTTTAAAATGGTCGCCTATTTTTTTCACTCCACTCATGCTTATTCGAATGGCAGATGGGAAAGAATGGAATTATACATATGTTACACAAGATAAAATATCGCCTAGTTTTTATTTGGCTGCGGTATCGGCTGAGGACCAGAAATATTTGAGCCATCAAGGCTTTGATTGGGAGTCGATTAAAAAGGCTTGGGATAACAATAAGAAGTCAAAAAGGATTAAGGGTGGAAGCACTATTAGTCAACAAACTGCTAAGAATGTCTTTCTATGGCCAAAGCGTTCTTGGCTGAGAAAGGGATTGGAAATGTACTTTACTTTTATGATTGAATTGATCTGGGGTAAAGCCAGAATTCTAGAAGTATATGCAAATGTTGTAGAACTTGGCCCGGGTATTTATGGAGTAGAAGCAGCTTCTCAGAAATACTTTTCTACCTCTGCTTCCAAATTGAGCCAAAACGAATCGGCTCTTCTGGCAAGTGTGCTTCCAAACCCTTTGCATTATTCAGTAAGGAAGCCTTCATCGTTTATTCGCAAAAGGCAAGCTTGGATAAGAAGACAAATGAATAATCTAGGTGGGCCAAAAACTTTTTTAAAACAATTGACCCAAATTCAAAAGAAAGACCCCAAAAAATGAAGGGTGTTCTTAAATTAGATGGATTTTAAAACCTTTAAAGCCTCATCAATATGTTGGGTGGCTTTTGTTTGTGATTCAAAAACACCTCTACAAATACCTTTTTTATCGAAAATATAGGTTACACGTCCAGGAATGAGTCCTAATAAATTGGTGGGAACATTAAAGGCTTTGCGTGCCTCTTTATTTGGATCAGACAATAGGGTATAGGGTAGATTGTATTTTTCAGCAAACTTCTTATGAGATTTTGGACTATCTCCGCTTATTCCAATTACTATTGCTCCCATAGCAGTAAATTCTTGATAGCTGTCTCGAAAAGAACAAGCTTCTGCAGTACATCCCGGGGTGTCATCTTTTGGATAGAAATAAACAACAGTTGCCTTTCCTTCCGTTTCCTTTTTAATAGTGTAAACCTTTCCGTTTTGATCGGCTAAAATTAAATCAGGTATTGTATTTCCTTTTTGAATAGAACTCATATTTAGGCTAATTAGTAGTAAGAGAGAAAGTAGTTTCATTTTTTAAGAGCTTCTGAAAAACGTTGGAGAACGCGTTCTCGTGCAAATTTATGATCGATGATTGGTTGAGGATAGTTTGGTGTATTCCATTCTTGCACCCATTTCTTGATATACCGATAGTCCTTGTCAAACTTCTCTTGCTGAAGAGTGGGGTTAAATACTCTAAAATAGGGCGCTGCATCACAACCAGATGATGCGGCCCATTGCCATCCACCTACATTACTAGCAAGATCATAATCCAACAGTTTTGAGGCAAAATATTGCTCGCCTAACCGCCAGTCAATAAGTAAGTGTTTGGTTAGAAAACTTGCCGTTATCATACGAACTCGATTGTGCATAAATCCAGTAGAGTTCAATTCTCTCATACCGCCGTCTACAATGGGATAACCCGTTTTACCCTCGCACCATTTTTGAAAATGTTCTGTATTTCTTTCCCACTCAATTTGGTCGTAAGCGGGTTTAAATGAGTTGGTAGCCGAGTGCGGAAAATGATAAATAATACATTGATAAAAGTCTCTCCAGATCAATTCATTTAGCCATTTCTCATTTAAGTCTGTTCCAACTTTAACGAGATGCCGGATGCTAATGGTACCAAAGCGCAAATGAATACTCAATTTGCTTGTGCCTGCTAAAGAAGGAATATTCCTTGTATTATGGTAATCTGAGATTAAATCTGTCTTAATATCTGATTTAGGGAACTGAGTAGTAACCTTTTCAAAACCTATATCAGTTAATTTTGGAAATGCAAATGGTTTGCACTTTAGGAACGTATCGCTCTTTATTTCAGATGGATAGCTAGAAATATCTGTTTTTGTATAATTGGCTTTCCACCTTTTCATATAGGGTGTGAAAACAGTATATGGTTCGCCGTTTTCTTTTACAACTTCATTTCTATCAAAAATCACATGATCCTTAAAAGCTTTAAATTTCTTGCCTTCGGATTGATAGAGTTCAAATATCTTTTTGTCTCTTTCAAGAGCGTAGGGCTCGTAGTCTCTATTTGAAATCAACGAGTGAATAGTCAATTTCTTGATCAAGTCTTTATGAACTTCAAAAGGATTTCCATGAAGAACGAGTAAACTGCTTCCCAACGCTACGAGTTGACCTTCCATTTTCTGCAAAGAAGAATGGATGAACTCAACTCTTGCATCTTTATTCGACTCCAATCTAGATAAGATATAATCGTCAAAAATAAAAATACAGAGCACGGGTTTTCCCAAGCTAAGTGCCTCATATAATCCATGATTGTCTTCTAGTCTAAGGTCGCGTCGGAACCAAAAAAGAATGACTTCTTCTTGTATAGATATTTTATTCAGCTCTTGCATAGGGCAAAGATTCTAAGGATTCTACTCTACAATAGAGATCTAAACCTGAAACATGAGTGAGATTTTCAGGTGTCGGCAAACCTCCGGAATCTAGGTTTTCAGAATGAATTACAATCTTAATAATCTTAGCTACTAAAAAATCAGTAGAATTTATTTGGATTTTGTGTGCTTCAATTGGCTCAAGAAGAATCTGAATGGAAGCATTCTTTATTAATGGAACTGGATGATTTTGATCGTGTTCTTTTTCAAGTCCAAGGTTTTTAAGGTCGTCATGATTTTCAGGCCAATTGGCAGAAGTAGAATGTATTTTCTCCTTAAATTCTATTGGTAAAGAGTTTAAACTGAATAATTTAGATTCATTGATATTTCTCAGCGAATGCAATTTGCCCATATTGGGCCTAAATATAATTCCAAGCAAAGGTGGGTTCGCACCTATATGGACTATGGAGCTAAAAAGAGCCAGATTATCTCCATGTTCTGGATGGAAGGATCCTAGAATCCATGCTGCTCTAGCACCCGTGAGCCGGTTTATAAAGTCTCTTCGGTAGGACTGATCAAGATGAAGGATATCTTCGTTAGTAAGAGTTTTTTTTTCAATCATTTTAGTTTCGAAGAGTAGACATTCCGCCATCTACAGCAATGACCTGTCCTGTTATCCATCCTGCCTTTTCAGAAAGTAAAAAGCAAGCTGCCTCTGCGACATCCTTTGGATCTCCAATTTTGTTCATCGGATTTCTGCTTGCATTGTTTTCTCTTTTAGTATCTGTATTTAAAAGAGGCTGTGCCAAATTTGTATCTGTTAATGAGGGGGCAATAGCATTGAAGCGAATACGCGGAGCAAATTCGGCAGCGAGCGATCGAACCAAACCTTCTACCGCTCCTTTTGCAGATGCAATAGAGGTATGAAAAGGCATTCCAGTTGTTACCGCAACTGTTGAAAACAAAACTACGGATGGGTTCTTTGATTTTTTAAGTCCTTTTAAGGCATTCTGGATAAAGTGAACCGCGCCCAAAAAATTAATTTCATACTCTTCCTTAAAATCTTCAATACTCAGTCGATTAAATGGCCTCAAATGAATAGTTCCTGGCATATACAGCAATCCATCTATAACTTCGGGTAATTCAGGTCTACTCAGAAAGTCATTCGCATTATAATTGTGATATTCTACCCCTTCGGCATAGCCTGTTTCTGCTGCGTTGCGCGCAAACGAGATGACTTTGTATCCTGCTTTAACTAATATTTCAGAGGCAGCAAGTCCAATTCCGGAATTTCCTCCTACAATAACTATTGTTTTGCTCATCGGTTATAAACGTGTTTTAGAAATTCATTTTTAATATCTGCATTTTTAAACTTCCCACCATAATAGGAAGTGATTGTGCTACTTGCATCGTCTTCTATTCCTCTTGTTTTTACACAGAAATGCTCGGCATCCAATACAATAGCAATATCTTGAGTTTTTAAAACCACTTGTAGTTCTTCAGCTATTTGTTGTGTGAGTCTTTCTTGAACCTGTGGTCTCTTAGAGAAATAGCGAACTATCCGATTGATTTTTGAAAGCCCAATTACATAACCACTTGAAATGTAGGCAACATGCGCAACTCCAATAATTGGTACTAAATGGTGTTCGCAATAGCTATGTACTTTGATTCCCTTTTCTACTAACATTTCGTTGTATCGGAAACTGTTTTCGAATAGTTTGGGTTCAGGTTTTTCTTCTGGCTTTAATCCGCTAAATATTTCATTCACATACATCTTTGCGACTCTTCTTGGAGTTCCATTTAGACTGTCGTCTGTTAGGTCCATTCCTAAAATGGTTAAGATATCTTTGAATTTTTCTTCTATGAGATCTACTTTTTCATCTGAATTGAGAAGAAAAGCATCCTTTCTCAAGGGTGTTTTGATAGAAGATCCAATATGCTCTTGACCTACCCAATCTACCTGTTCAGCAATGTTTTCTATATCAGACACGCCTTTTTGTGTATTGCTACTCGCCTTCGTAAGCGACATAGTTTCGCGGAGTTTCATAGAGTGTTATTTTAAGGTGATGCTGGATGGGTACAAAGGGCCGGAGTAAATTCCAAATTACAAAGGCAATATGTTCTGCTGTAGGATTCAACTCTTTAAACTCCTCAGTTTCCTCATTTAAATTTTTATGATCAAAGCGTGCTTCAACCTCGACCTTAATTAGATCAGAAAGCCATTTTAGATCAACCACATATCCCGTCTTGGCATCTACCTCACCTTTCACATGAACGATCAATTCGTAATTATGACCATGATATCGTGGATTAGTACATTTTCCAAAAACAGATTCATTTTTTTCGAGATCCCATTCGCTATTGTAGAGCCTATGAGCTGCATTAAAATGTGCATGTCTACTTACTGTAACAATCATAAGAAGTGTTGAATTTCAGGTAAATGCGTATGGAGCATGATTTTAAACCAAGGAGTGAAGTTTTCTGGCTTATTTTCAATTTCAGAAAGCAATACATCAAGACTCACATAGCGGAAGCTTTTAGCTTCCTGTGGATTAATCTTCGGCATGGAATCACTCTTTCCGATGAAAACATGATCTAGCTCGAATTCTGTTAGTCCATTCCCAAATTCTGCTCGGTAGGTGAAATGAAATGCTTTTTGCATTTTGCAGTTCATACCCATTTCTTCCCTTAACCTCCGTTCTGCAGCTTCTTCAACCGTCTCGTTTGCTCGTGGATGCGAACAACAAGTATTTGTCCACAAACCGGAACTATGATACTTATTGTCTGAGCGTTGTTGCAATAAGAATTCATTTTTAGAATTGAAGATTAATACCGATAGAGCACGGTGTAAGAGTGCTTTTTCATGGGCCTCTAATTTCTCCATCAGTCCAATTGGATTGTCCAATTCATCGACTAGGATAACTTCTTCCATTAAGTTTGCTTCTATAAAATATTAAAACTATGCTTTAAATAGGACTTTACTAAAAGCCCATACTTCTTTTGATTTGGGATTCGAATTCGCTCGCTAAGAATAACATTTGCCCGGGTGCTCTTTATTTTCTGAAGCAATGAATAGTAGTAAACATAGGCAATGTAAACACCAAACCTTGCTCCTTTTGGAAGCTGCTTAATTCCTTCATAACCATGATGGAAATCCATTTCTATGTCTTCTTCTAACTGCTTTTTAACTGTATCATTGAAATCCGTCATATCTACGTTTGGAAAATATGTTCTTCCCAAAGACTGATAATCTGCATTTAGATCTCGCAAGAAATTAATCTTTTGAAAGGCAGAACCTAGTGCCATTGCTGGCGCTTTTAATTGCTGATAGTATGCATTGTTTCCTTGACAAAATATGCGAAGGCACATGAGACCTACCACCTCGGCACTTCCTAATATATATATCTTTAACTCATCGTCAGTATACTCTTTTTGTTGCAGGTCCATTTCCATGCTTTTCAAGAAAGTATGGATGTTTTCATGGTCTACATTGTACTCGTTTACAACGGATTGAAATGCATTTAGAACTGGATTGAGACTTATTTTATCATCAATAGCCTCCCAAGTATCTGCGGTAAACTTACTCAGTAATTTTTCTTTGGGATAATCGTGGAATGTATCTACAATTTCATCTGCGAACCGAACAAATCCATAAAGGCCATAGATAGGATCTCTGAATTTCTTATCTAGGCCATAAATCCCCAAAGTAAATGATGTGCTGTAGCTACGCGTAATCATTTTTGAAGCTTGAAAAGAAACTTTGTCGAACAGCTGTTTCATATAACGGATATTTTAAAATCCTTAGCTATTTCATTACTTACTACTTCGCCTGAGATCAAAGAAGGAGGAACACCTGGACCTGGAGTAGTCAATTGGCCTGTGAAATAAAGATTTCTTATTTTTTTACTTTTCAATGAAGGCTTTAAAATGGCGGTTTGCAACAATGTGTTCGCCAATCCATATGCATTGCCCTTAAAAGAATTATAATCTTCTTTGAAATTACTATGAGCGTAAGACCGCTTAAATTCAATATACCTCCGAATTGGAAAGTCTATACGCTTTTCAAGGCGATCCATTATTTTTTCAAAATAGAGCTCTCGCGTTTCTTCATCATCGCTAAGATCGGGTGCTACTGGAATTAAAAGAAATATATTCTCTTTTCCCTCTGGTGCAACTGTTGGATCTGTAACAGAAGGACAAGAGACGTAAAAGAGAGGATTTGAAGGCCATTGAGGGTCATCGTAAATTTCTTTTGCATGCAACTCAAAGTCTGCATCGAAGAATAAATTGTGATGAAGTAAACCAGGTATTTTTGTGCTTACACCTAAATAGAAGAGGAGGGAAGATGGAGCCATCTTTCTACTATTCCAATATTTTGCACTGTAACTCTGTTTTAATTTTGGAGTCACCTTTTGGTCTAAATGCTCGTAATCAGCACCACCTACCACAATATCGCACGGAAATAGGCTTCCATCCGATGTTCTAATACCCGAAATTTGGCTGTCAGAACTAAATTCAAAACTCGTTACGCTTTGATTTAAATGAATTTTTACGCCTTGCTCTTTGGCGACAGTCACCATTCCTTCCACAATTTTATGCATTCCACCCTCAGGATACCATGTACCTAGAACTAGATCTGCATAATTCATAAGACTGTAAAGGGCAGGGGTGTCTTTTGGAGTAGCACCTAAAAAAAGAACAGGAAATTCTAGAAGTCGAACAAGTCTAGAATCTTTAAACTTTTTCCGAATATAATGGCTAATTGAAGAAAAGAGATGCATTTTAAATAGACCACCCAATACTCTGCGATCCATAAATTCTGAGATAGACCTACCTGGTTTGAACACCAAATCCTGCATACCTACTTGGTATTTGTATTCACTGTCTTTCAGAAAAGATCTCAATTCTTTGGAGCTGCCTCTCTCATATTTCTCAAAAAGAGACTCCAATTCAGACATTATGGCTGGAACATCCATAATGTGTTCATCTTCGAAGAAAATTCTATAGGAAGGATCTAGTCTTTTAAGATTATAAAATTCTGAAACTTTGTGACCAAATAGCCCAAAATATCTTTCAAACACATCAGGCATCCAATACCAACTTGGACCCATATCGAAGGTGAAACCATTGTTTTTGAATTGTCTCGCTCTTCCTCCCTCTTGATTATTCTTCTCGAGAATAAAAACATCGTTCCCCTGTTTTGCGAGATGAGATGCCGCAGAAAGACCAGCAAAGCCAGCACCAATCACACAAATATTCTTAGGGGAAGATATCATTTAATAAATATATTTAAAAACGATAATCCATTAATTTGTTCATCATTTTTTTGCGAGCCAAGAAAATTCTACTTTTTACTGTACCCAACGGAATACCAAGGATTTCAGCTATTTCCTCGTATTTATACCCATTGTAATGCATCATGAAAGTATCTACATAATGCTTGTCAATAGAGTCTATCTGTTTCATCAAGTATTGATGATCAACTCTATAATCTGTATTTGAATCTTTTTCAGACTCCTTGCTGTTAATGAAATATTTATTATCTGTTTCGTCAACAAAGGTATTTTGCATTTTCTTCTTGCGGTAGTTATTAATAAAGGTGTTCTTCATTATAGTATACAGCCAACCTTTGAGATTTGTTCCGTCTTGATATTTGTCCTTATTCTTTAACGCTTTGAATAGGGTGTCTTGAATTAAATCGTCTGAATCATCAACACTTTTGGTAAGCTTCATGGCTAGTTGACCTAAAAAACTCTTGTGCGAGACAATTAACTCACTGAATTCTGTTGTTGACATGATGTAATCTTGTTTTACTTTCTGATAACAAAGTTAAACAAATAAACTAGGTGTGCAAACATTAAGTTTAGTATTTATTAAAAAGATTAAACAAAAATAGACTTGGTCAAGAAGCCCTGTATTCCATTTTTAATATTCTGATAAACAGATCTTTACGTATTTCTTCAAGGCTAGGATATAGGTGGAAACGCTTGTCATTATTTTCACCATTATAGTTCTTGAAAGGATATCCTGCCATAAGGAACTCCATATGTTTACTATTGAAACTATTACCAAGTTCAAGTAAATAATTTCCGATATTTTCTTTCTTGGGTTGAGTAGTGAAAAAACTAATTATCACATTGGGATTAATTTTGTCTTTTGTTTCCACAATACTCTCAATAGGAACGTCTTGCCCTAAGTAAACACTTCTAAAGCCATTCTTTCTCAATAAAAAATGCATGTACAGAAGACCAAGCTCATGGAGCTCGCCTGAAGGCAAGAACAATAGGAAACGAATTGCATCATTTGAAGGTCTAACAGATAGTTGATCTATTAGGGTAAAAAGCTTCTGCTTGATTATATTGGTTACAAAATGCTCATGTGAAATACTCACAGCACCGGTTTGCCATAGGATACCCAGCTGACGAATGAAATCGGACAATACAGAGTTAAAGCAATTTTCAGCTCCCATATTTAGCATACAACGACTGAGGATTTGATCAAAAGCATCCTCATCATATTCCATCATGGCGATCTTTAAAGCATTGATAATACCTTGATGATCATGCCCTCCATTGGATCGTTCTCTTACCAAATCGGTAAGTTCTTTATTGTTCAATTTAGCAATCTTGCTAATGCGTATACCTCCATTTACGAGGACCGCTACATTCAGCACTTTCTTTAAATCGGTGTCTGAGTAGTAACGAATATTTGTTTCTGTTCGCTGGGGAACAAGCAAATTATATCGACTCTCCCAAATGCGCAACGTATGCGCTTTGATTCCTGAAAGACTCTCAAGATCGCCTATGCTATATCTCTTACTCAAAACTATATACGTTGTTTATGCAAAGGTACTATTTAGTTAAACAAAATATGATGTTGACTTCAAAGGTACGCAAGGCTGTATTTTTGCCGTCTATTATAGGTAGAATTTATAGATGAGTATTACGAAAGAAATTGAAAGGCGCAGAACATTTGGCATTATTTCTCATCCCGATGCGGGAAAAACAACTTTAACTGAAAAACTTCTTCTTTTTGGAGGAGCTATTCAAGAAGCAGGTGCGGTTAAATCCAACAAGATTAAGCGTTCAGCTACCTCTGACTTTATGGAAATTGAGAAGCAGCGTGGAATATCTGTAGCTACTTCAGTTATGGGTTTTGAGTATAAAGGAAGAAAAATTAATATTTTAGATACTCCTGGTCACCAAGATTTTGCAGAAGATACATATCGAACTTTGACAGCTGTAGATTCTGCTATTGTAGTGGTTGATGTAGCCAAAGGAGTAGAGACGCAGACAGAGAAATTGGTAGAGGTTTCGAGAATGCGTGATATTCCACTGATTATTTTTATCAATAAACTGGATAGAGAGGGAAGGGATGCCTTTGACTTATTAGATGAGATTGAAGCTAAGTTGGGATTAAGAGTAACGCCATTGAGCTGGCCTATTGGAGTTGGTCAAGATTTTCAAGGGGTGTATAATATTGCAGATAAAACGCTACGATTCTTTACTGAGGCTCTGAAGCAGAGAATTGGTGACTCTGTAGAAATAAAGGGTTTAAATGATCCGAATCTGCCTAAGTATATTGGTGTTAAGGCGGCAGAGAGTCTTCGAGAAGAGGTGGAGTTAGTAACTGGAGTTTACCCCGCTTTTTCTATCGAAGAATACAGAGAAGGAATACTTTCTCCTGTTTTTTTTGGAAGTGCTTTGAATAATTTTGGCATAAAAGAACTTCTTGATTCTTTCATTGAAATCGCACCTCCTCCGCAACCAAAACAGGCTGAAGAAAGACTAGTTCTTCCGCAAGAAAAGGGTTTTACTGGATTCATTTTTAAAATTCATGCCAATATGGATCCCAAGCACAGAGATCGCTTGGCATTCGTTAAAATAGTCTCGGGAACCTTTGAAAGGAATACCAATTATAAGCATGTGAGACTCCTAAAGGACTTGAAATTTTCAAGTCCAACAACATTTATGGCATCTAAGAAATCGGTAGTAGAGGAGGCCTTTCCAGGAGATATTGTTGGCCTACATGATACCGGCAACTTTAGAATTGGCGATACCCTTAGCAGTGGTGAAATTCTTCATTTCAAGGGCATACCAAGTTTTAGTCCAGAACATTTCCGATTCATTAATAATGATGATCCAATGAAATCGAAGCAACTGGCAAAAGGAATTGATCAATTAATGGATGAAGGTGTAGCTCAGTTATTCACATTAGAATCGAATGGCAGAAAAATTATTGGTACTGTTGGAGCATTACAATACGAAGTGATTCAATATCGCTTAGAGCATGAATACGGAGCAAAATGTGCTTATGAGACTTATCCTGCTCATAAGGCATGCTGGATAAGCTATACAGACGATGGCCAATTTGAAGAGTTCAAGAAATTGAAATACAGATATATGGCAAAAGACAAATACGATCGCTGGGTATTCTTAGCCGATTCTGCCTTTAGTTTGCAAATGTCTAAGGATAAATTTGATAAGATAAAATTCCTAATGAAATCGGAAATCTAATGTGAAGTTCGATTTTTAACTTCTTGAATTAGAATAGATACCTCCAAGGGTTTTTTTAAGGCACGGGCAATGAGAGGATGATTCTTCATCCGATTAGTATCCTTTGAATCAGCAGTAGATGACAAAGTGTAAATAATAATACGCTTGGCTAGTTTACCTTCTAATACTGCAAAAGCATCTAAAAAATCGAATCCATTCATATGGGGCATTTGGATGTCGAGTAGGATGATATCAGGCAGTCTTTCAGCTTCATTTGAATTCTTATCAAGCATGATAAGAGCCATCTCTGCAGAGTTGTATGTTGTAAATTCATTGCCAATTTTAGAGATCGACAAAAGCTTTTGATGTAAGAATAAATCAATTTTATTATCATCGATCAGCATAAAATGAAGTTGAGCTACGTCCATTATTTGGAAGAAGGTATGTTTATTTGAAAGGAAGTTCCTAGATTTCTTTTTGAATTTACATCAATGGATCCATCCAACTTTTCTAAAGCTTCTTTCACAATATAAAGTCCTATTCCTGAGCCGCTTTTTTCGACATCTGCCCTAAAAAACATCTTGAAAATATTCTTTAAATGTTCTTCAAGAATTCCAATTCCGTTATCACTTATTACTATTTCTGCATGGTCTTGGGTCTTTGTGACTTTTATTGTCACCTTTTTAGACCCCTCTTGATCTTTCTGATACTTTATTGCATTGGATATTAAATTGCTTAAAATAATTCTTAAGCGAAACTCATCGCTTATAAATTCTTGTTCTCCAGAAATTTCAATCTCAAAATGAATACTCTTGTTATTTCCGTAATAACGGAGGTTCTCTAAAATAGCTTGAATGAGTGGCTCAAAATCAATAATTCGAATCTCGCTTATTGAACGAGAGTTTTGATAATACTCAATAATGTTCTGGATGAAAATATCCAATCGATTAATCGAGCTTTCTATCATCGAAAAGAAAGTCAAGCTTTTAGAATCAATTCCCTCTTCTAATTCCGCCACTTTTACTAAACCTAAAACAGACATAAGGGGAGCACGGAGGTCGTGAGACGCGCTATAAATAAATCGATTAAGTTCTTCATTTGTTCTTTCCAGTTCTAGCACCTTTTCTTCTAATCGACGTCTTGTTTTTAGCATCTCATGCCCATTGAGAATAGACTGTCTAATTTCTCCTTCATTCCATGGTTTTCCGATATAACGGTAAATGTTTCCTTTGTTTATGGCTTCAATTAAATCCTTTACGTCAGTAAAGGCAGTGATAAGAATTCGGATGGCTTCTGGATAAATTAGTCGGACCACATTGAAAAATTCAACCCCAGTCATTTCCGGCATTCTTTGATCACTAAAAATAATTTCTGGTTTATGCTCTTGAATCAGTTTAAAAGCTTGTTCCGAGTTTATTGCGGTATAGATTTGAAAGTCTCTTCGAAAGCTTGCCTTAAAGGCATTTAGATTGCTGACTTCATCATCAAGATATAAAATTTTAATTTTTTTGTCCTCCATTTAGGAAAAGTGTTCTAATTGAATAGGCAGGGTAATGGTAAAGGTTGTACCCTTATTCAATTCAGTTGAAACATGAACATTGCCATTGTGTTTCTCAATAATTTTATATACAATGGAGAGACCTAAACCAGTTCCCTCTCCAACTTCTTTAGTGGTAAAGAAGGGATTAAAAATCTTTTTCTGCGTTTCAGAATGCATACCTACTCCATTATCCCCAAGCAATATACGAATATGTTCACCAACTATTTCTGTTTGAATAGTTAATTTTCCTTTGTAGTTACTTTCTTTAGTTGACCTTAATTCTATAGCCTGAATTCCATTGTTTAGAATATTCATAAATACCTGGTTTAACTTACCCGGATAACAATCGATCATGGGTGTATCGGCATATTTCTTTGACAAATCAATTTTATCTTTAATTCTATTATTGAGTAATGTCAATGTAGATTCCAGACCTTCTTCCACTTTGGTACTTTTAAACTCATCTTCATCTAATCTCGAAAAATTCCTGAGACCTCTTACAATTTCCGTGGTTCTTTCTGCTCCAACGTGTATTCCTCCAATGAGAGTATCAATTTCTTCGACTAAATATTCATAATCGATACTATTTTTGAAGGCAATTGCTTCGTCGATAATTGCTTTTGATTCTGGGTCAGAAGATCCAGAAGATTCTAACTTTCTGTAAATAGTCATTAAATTATTTAAGTCGAGAAAGTCGCGTTTGAGCGGATTAATATTGGATGTTACGAAGTTTATTGGGTTGTTTATTTCGTGTGCAATTCCAGCTGTAAGTTGGCCTAATGAGGCCATTTTCTCAGCTTCAATTAATTGCGATTGATTTTCTTTTAAGTGTTCAAGTGTGACTGAAAGTTCCTCATTTGTTTCTTGTAGCTCGAATGTTCGCTCTTCTACTTTTTGCTCTAAAACTACATTCTGTTCTTTAATGATGTTTTCATTCTCTTTTGCCAATCTCAGGGAGTTGTCTAAGGCAGCTTCTCTCTCACGTCTCAATCTGTTTATTCGATCGCCTAGAGCAAGGGAAAGCAAGATGATCTCACCGGCAGATCCTAATTGCAATCCGCTGCTAGTAAATGTATTAAAAGGTAAAATTCCAAAATTCCGCAATACATAGATGATAATACCAGAGATGAATAAAAGCCATGCAATGAGATAGAATTTAGCATCTCTTTGTCCTTTTATAGATAGCCAAATAGCAAAGGCCAAACCGTAAAGTGCTACAGCGCCACCGGTTACATCTAGTAATTGAAAGCTTAGGCTATTGTATCCGAAAACTCTGCATAAACTGGCTAAAATGTAAAGGCCTTGAAAAATATACAGTCCACGATTAAAAAGAGGTGCCGTTTCTTTCATATTAAGAAACTTTCTCGCAAAGGCAATAGCCGCCAAACCAGTGAAGGTGCTAAAAATCACTACTCCGTAGTGATGCAATGCGGGTAGGTTCGGACTGAAGTTTTTAAAGCCAAAGCCTTCCAACCAAATTTGAGCTATTAATAAAGAGAGGATATAAAGAATGTAATAGAGATAACTGCGGTCTTTTGTTGTGAAATAGATTATAGTGTTGTAAAGAAACATGACCAGCATTAATCCGATATATATACCAAGTATTAATTCGGATCTTGATTTACTTTGATACATTAATTCCTGATTACCAAAGCTTATGGGTAAAAGAGCTTGGTCTTCACTTCGAACTCTAATGAGTATCTGCGCTTGTTCATTCGCTTGAAGTGTGATGGGGAAAAGAAAAGAGTTTGCAATGAGCGGACGAGATTCGAAAACATAATGATCGCCTGTATGAAACTCCTGAATGAGATTATTTTCTTTTATAAAATATAAATCAATGGAGTCGATTAATGGATTGTTGATATCCAAAAAATATACATCGCTAACTGATTTATCATTTTGAACATTTAGTTGATACCAAAAGTTGAAATGCGATAAACCTAGAATGGGAATGTCTTTTTCTACAGACTTCCATGCCTTTTCAGAAATTTTTAAAACTTCTTGCCAGTTCAATTGACTAGTACTATCTACGAAAAGCAAACCTTGCCTTCGAATCTGGATTAGCTCATCAGAGAGCTTAATTATTTCTTTGGCAGTGGAGTGGAATACTGTAAATAAAAGAACAAATAAGAAAGCAAAGCGGCGAAATTGTGCAAATCCCATAAATTTATGGCTGTATGTTATATACATTTAATCGGCTTTAAAGTTAGTGCACCATCATCAACTTTCGCTTTGAATGTTCTAAAGAATGGAGAATTAAAATGAATTCTACATAATTATTGAAGGTCTAAAAGAATGCTTCTCAATTTAAAGATCGAGCAGCGGAAGGATTTACCTTAGCGCCTTTTATTTTAACTATGAAATTTCAACTCGAGTCAATTTCCAAAGAAGAAAGTCTTCGTCTTTATAGAGCCATTTTACGTCCTCGACTTATCGAGGATAAAATGCTCATTTTATTGAGGCAAGGAAGAATTTCAAAATGGTTCAGTGGCTATGGACAAGAAGCCATAAGTGTAGGTTGTGCTCTTGGGATGGAATCGGATGAATTCATTTTAACAATGCATCGAAATCTGGGCGTTTTTACTTCAAGAGAAATTCCTTTAGATCAGTTGTTTAAGCAATTCCAAGGAAAGAAAAATGGATTTACGAAAGGACGAGATCGCTCTTTCCATTTTGGCAGTATAGAACATCGTATTGTTGGAATGATTTCACATCTAGGTCCACAGTTAGGCGTTGCCGATGGAATTGCTCTTGCAGATAAATTGAAAGGAATTTCAAAAGCTACAATGGTGTTTACTGGCGATGGTGGCGCCAGCGAGGGAGATTTCCACGAAGCACTAAATACAGCTGCCGTTTGGCAACTACCTGTTTTATTCATAGTTGAGAATAACCAATGGGGTCTCTCAACTCCTTCCACAGAACAATTCCGCTGTAAACAATTTATAGATAAAGGCATTGGCTATGGCATGGAAACCCTCCAACTAGATGGGAATAATTTAGTCGAAGTCTATACATCCATTAAAAGAATTGCGGAAGATGTTCGAAATAATCCTCGCCCCATTTTAATTGAATGCCTGAGTTTCAGAATGAGAGGTCATGAAGAAGCGAGCGGAACAAAATATTATCCTGAAGGATTGCAAGACGAATGGCTAAAGAAAGATCCTGTCAGCAATTATGAACAAGCTTTATTGAGTGCAGGAATAATGAGCGATGAAGCTATTGCCACTATTCGGGCAGAAATTAAGGCGGAAATAAATGAGGGCCTAAGATTAGCCGACTTAGATCCAGCTGTTGAGTTTGTGCTTGAAGAAGAAATGGGAGATTTATTCAGAAAGCATACAGCAGTGGAAGTAGAGCCTGGTTCCGAAACGGATTCTATACGTTTCATTGATGCCATCTCTAATTCGCTTTATCAAAGTATGGAGCGTTATCCTGAGCTGGTTTTAATGGGTCAGGATATTGGAACGTATGGTGGTGTATTCAAAATTACAGATGGATTCGTTTCTAAGTTTGGAAAAGAACGCGTGCGCAATACGCCTCTTTGTGAATCTGCTATTCTTGGAGCTGGATTGGGTTTGTCTATTCAGGGCATGAAAGCCATGGTAGAAATGCAATTTGCCGACTTTGTATCTGAAGGAATGACCCAAATCTGTAATAATCTAGCGAAAATTCACTACCGCTGGGGACAGAACGCAGATGTAGTTGTTCGTATGCCAACAGGAGCAGGCCTTGCGGCAGGACCGTTTCATTCGCAGAGCAATGAGGCTTGGTTCACCCATACGGCAGGTCTAAAGGTAATATATCCCGCTTTTCCATACGATGCAAAAGGACTGTTGAATGCGGCTATTGAAGACCCAAATCCTATATTATTCTTTGAGCATAAGGCACTTTATCGTTCTATTTATCAGGATGTTCCAAAAGATTATTACACCCTCCCAATAGGAAAAGCAAGCGTATTAAATGAGGGGTCTGAATTCAGCATTATTACCTATGGTATGGGCGTTCATTGGGCCCTTCAAAGTTTAAAATCGCATCCAGAATGGAATGCAGATCTATTGGATCTTAGAACCTTATCACCTTTAGATTACGAGGCTATTTTAAAGACAGTGAATAAAACGGGCCGAGTTTTGGTTCTCCACGAAGACGTAATGACGGGTGGAATTGGTGCCGATATTACCGCCTTTATTCAGGAAAAGTGTTTTCGAAACTTAGATGCTCCTGTAATGCGTGTAGCTTCACTTGATTTACCTGTTCCGTTTGCGGTAAATTTGGAAAAGGGTTTTCTGGCCAATGCTTATTTGGAAGAAAGAATTGAACAGCTTTTACATTATTAGATCATGGAATGTGCTTTCAAGAACGCTAAGAAGAATTCAATTTAAATAGGGAACAGAGACACATTTTTGTTTCTTTGTTCCTGATTATAAGAACTCTTAGTTTTCAAAGATTAAAAATAGAAGGCATTGATTCAAGAGAATTTTTTGAAAAACGACGGGGTAAATGAGTGGAAGGTGCAATTGCGCAATTACAATCATATGCTCCTTATTTGCTACGATTCTGAGCTTACTGGACTAAAAATCCGAATTCAAAATGTTTCGGAAGAGATTATTTTCGCAATGCGTCTCACCGCCAAAAAGCATGAATTTGAAGTAAATGTTTCTACTTTAAATCAAGGCGTTTACTGGGTAATTCTGCATCAAAGCGAAGTTGAATTACGCAGAGCTACATTTCAAATATTCTAGATCACTTTTTCCAAGCAGCTAAAACCCGTTCTAAATCTTTCGGTGTATCAACTGGAATGCTTTTGCTTTCTACAATGGCACATTTAATTTTCCTTCCATCTTCTAACCAACGATTTTGCTCTAGACTTTCAGCCATTTCAAGCGATGAAGGACTCAGAGAAGCGAAGCGATATAAGCCCTCTCTACTGTAAGCATACATACCCAAATGTTTATAAAACAAATGGTGCTTTGTCCATTCATTTTTTGGCACATTCCGGACAAATGGAATTACAGATCGACTAAAATATAAGGCGTTGAGATTTTTATCGACAGTTACAAATGCTTCTCCTTCAGTAAATAAGTCATTGGGATCTTTCACCTCGCTAATCAAAGTTGCAAGAGCTGCGCCTCCCAACTCCAGACTCTTCTTCAAAGCGTTTAAGACCTCTGGTTCAATCATAGGTTCATCGCCCTGAATATTGATGATATCCGTATAGGATTTCTTTCCTATTTCCTCATATTTTTCTAGAGCCTCTACGCATCGTGTAGTTCCATTTATATGGTCTTCAGAAGTCATCACTACTTTTCCGCCAAAGCTTTTAACCACAGATTCAATACGAGAATCATCGGTAGCAACCACAACCTCGTCAAGTACCCGACTGCTTACTTCGTACACCCACTGAATCATTGGTTTTCCGTGAATATCAACGAGTGGTTTACCTTTAAACCTACTTGAGCCATAGCGGGCTGGAATAATGCCTAAAATATTTCGTTTCATTTGCGTTACACTGCCTCCCAAACTTACGCTTATTTTTGCCTCATATATTTTGATATTATGCCTGGAATGGATCTATTTGGCGCCGAAGAGCGTCATGAAGTCAATGAAGTTTTAGAGACGGGATGTCTTTTCCGTTACAATCACGAACATATTAGACAAGATCGTTGGAAAGCGAAGGAGTTGGAAGCTGAAACCCGAAAATATACTTCGGCTAAATATGCACATGCAGTAAGTAGTGGTTCAACAGCAGTTGCCGCTGCAATGGCAGCTTCAGGACTGGGATTTGGAGACGAAATTATTGTCCCTCCTTTTACTTATATAGCCACCATTGAAGGAGTGCTTTTAGGTGGAGGATTACCCGTATTTGCAGAGATTGACGAGAATTTATGCTTGTCTGCTGAAGGAATTGAAAAGGTGATCACACCCAAAACAAAAGGAGTAATGCTGGTTCATATGTGTGGCGCCGCTGCAGATATGGATTCTATTTTGGCGGTCTGTAAGAAACATAATTTGAAACTTCTTGAAGATGCAGGCCAAGCATTAGGCGCATTTTATAAAGGCACTTCTGTTGGCTTGTTTGGAGAGGCCGGAGCCTTTTCACTAGACTTTTTTAAAATCATTACTGCCGGAGAAGGAGGCCTTTGTATAACCAACTCTGAGAAGATTTCGGATTATATCGGGCAGTTCTCAGATCACGGACATTCCCATTTAGGATCGAACAGAGGTATGGAAGCTCATCCAATATTAGGCACTAATTACCGATTGAGTGAATTGCATGCCGCAGTCGGATTGGCTCAAATAAGAAAGCTAGATGAGATTAGAGCTAGAAATCGACACAATCATACCTATCTAAAAAATAGATTGTCTGAGGTAGCGGAAATCCGATTTAGACCGGTTCCAGATCAAGAGGGTGACAGCGGTACATTCTTGAATTTTTTCCTTCCAAGTCAAACCTTGGCTGAACAAACAACAAAGAATTTGGCAGCGGAAGGCATTGGTGTAAACTATTGGTTTACGAATATGTATCATTTTATAAATCAGTGGGATCACTTGAAAGAGCTCAAGTCACCATTTAAAATGGCAATTCATCATTTAGGGGCTCCACAAGATTATTCTAATTTAAATATCCCCATCTCTCAAGATGTGGTAGGTCGACTGATATCGCTAGGTATAAAAGTGACATGGACGGAAGAAGAAATGGACCGATTAGCAGATCAAATGATCGCGGTTATCCGTAAAACAATAGCGTAATGCACAAGATTTTAAATAATATAGGAAAATTGGTTTTTGGGCGCGGTTCTGTTCATCAATTGGGATCCTTAATCGACCCCATTCGCGAGAGGAACAATGGTAAATTTGTATTTATTATAGATCATTTTTTCAAGAACTCAAACTTAATTGACGATCTAAAATTGAGATCAGAAGATGTTCTGTACTTCGAAGATTGTGATGTGCACGAACCCACAACTGAACAAATTGATCGCCTGCGAGACGATATTCTAAATCTACATGGCTTGCCATCAGGAGTAGTAGGAGTAGGAGGAGGAAGTGTTTTGGATATTGCAAAGGCACTGAGTCTTATGCTCACAACGGAAGGTCCATCAAGCGATTATCAAGGACTGAACCTCATTAAGAAACCAGGCGTATTCCACCTTGGTATTCCAACTATTTCTGGAACAGGAGCAGAATGCAGCACTACGGCAGTTTTAACAGGACCAGTAAAGAAGTTGGGACTAAAGTGTGATTGGACAGTATTTGATCAGATTATTCTTGATCCAAGTTTAACTCATTCTGTACCCAAAAATCATTGGTTTTATACAGGCATGGACACCTATATACATTGTATAGAAAGCGATACAGGCATTCACAATAATGCCTTCTCAAGAGCGTACGGTGAAGAAAGTCTCAAATTATGCAGAGAAGTATTTGTGGGTGAAAACAGTGGCCAGAATGAAGAGAATGAGGATAAGTTGATGATTGCTTCCTTATTCGGCGGATTAAGTCTGACGTACAGTGAAGTAGGCGTATGTCATGCACTTTCTTATGGTCTTTCTAAAATTTTAGGCTATCGCCATGGTTATGCCAACTGCATTGCTTTCAATCATTTATATGATTATTATGGCGATTCTGTATTGGAATTCAAATCTATGGTAGCCCATCATTCTATTCATTTACCACAGAATCTAAGTGAAGATTGGACGGATGCTCAAATTACTGCAATGGCAGAGATTAGTTGGAACCTCCCTCATATGTGGATTCATGCTTTAGGAAACGACTGGGAATCTAAAATTACTTTGAAAGATATTGAAGCGCTTTTCCGAAGATTATAATGGGGGAAGAGAATAGAACAATTCTGTTTCAAAAAAACACCGTGGAGTATGCAGATACTTCATACTTCGGTAAACTCATTCTAGATTATTTAGGTGAAAAGGAAGAGCTCAAACCTTTCTACAACGGATTTCCAAGTTTAAAGGAGTTTGAACTCAGAATGCAAGGGCGGTCCAGTTTCCCAGATTCTCAGAGAAAGGTGCTTCACGAGGTACTTCAGGATCAGTATAAGGGGCTAGAAATTAGTTCGAAGTCTTCTGATTCAATGCATAAACTTTTATCCAGTAACAGCTTTACAGTTGCAACGGGCCATCAACTTTGTCTTTTTACAGGTCCGCTGTATTTCTTATATAAAATTGCTGGAATTATTCGTCAAGCAGAGGAATTGAATAAAGTCTTTCCTGCTTCTCATATTGTTCCCGTTTTTTGGATGGCTACCGAAGACCACGACTTCGAAGAAGTGAATCATGCTCATATACAGGCATCTACCGTTCAATGGGAGACCGAGAGTGGTGCCGCTGTAGGAAAGCTTCTTCTCAAAGACGTCCAAAAATCCATCCAAGACCTTTCAAATCTTATTGGAATAGGAGATCGCCAGAACGAACTCATCCAACTATTTAAACGCTGTTATAAATCTTCGAACACCCTAGCTCAGGCCACTCGCGCTTTGGTGAATGAGTTGTTTGGAGAATATGGATTGTTGATTGTCGATGGCGATGATGCTCGATTGAAAAGAAGTATGATTCCGGTTTTTAGATCAGAACTAGAGACGAATACAGGGTTTAAAGCCATTGAGAAGCAGTCTGAAAAACTTTCGGCTCAATATTCATCTCAAGCATATCCAAGAGAAATAAACCTTTTCTATCTCACCTCAAATGGAAGGTTTCGCTTAGAGAAAAATGGAGATTCATTTGTAGCATTGGGTTCAGACTTTGTATTTACGCCCAAGGAGATATTCGATGAATTAGAACATTTCCCAGAACGGTTTAGCCCCAATGTTTTACTTAGGCCTTTATACCAAGAAACCATTCTTCCTAACTTGGCCTATACAGGAGGGGGTGGAGAGCTGGCTTATTGGTTTCAATTGAAAGAACTTTTCGATCAATTTGAAACCCCTTTCCCACTGCTTTTACTGCGCAATTCTTTTCTATGGATTCAAAAATCGGCAGCAAAAAAGAGACAGAAAGCAAAACTTCACATTGAGGAATTATTCAAATCATCTAATGAACTCATTGAGAATAAGATTAAAGAAGATTCAAACTTTGATTTCAGATTATCACAGTATGTAGAACGTTTGGAGTTAATCTTCGACGAGCTTGGAGAACTTTCTTTGGAAACGGATATGTCAATGCAAACCGCGGTAGCGGCGCAAAGACAAAAGCAAATGAAAGGTCTTGATAATCTAAAGAAGAAGCTCCTACGGGCAGAAAAAAGGAAGGCCAATGATTTGGTGAGCAGAATCGAATGTCTAGAAAAAGCACTATTTCCAAAAGGCCAGTTGCAGGAGCGATATGCGAATTGGGTAGACTTTTACTTGGCATATGGATCGGAATTTATTGAAGTATTAATAGAGAATTCTGACTTCTTGAATTTCAAGTTTAGCGTTTTAGAAGAACAATAGCAATCAATAACAATGCTGTACCTTGTAATCTGCCTTGTTGCATTTTCGGCTTCTCTCCTTACTTTTTTTTCAGGATTCGGATTGGGAACTTTACTTCTTCCCGCCTTTTTATTTTTCTTTTCGCCTACTGAAGCAATATTGATGACTGCTTTGGTTCACTTGGTAAATTCGATTTTCAAAGCAGGATTACTTTTCAAGTATTTCAATAGATCCATTCTGTTTAGTTTTGGCATCACAGCTTTGTTAGGCGCTATTTTGGGAGCGAAATCATGGGTTCTTTTTAAGTCCCAAGATTCCTTTTATACCGTTTACGGTCAATCGATTAGTCTGCTATCCTTCATTGTTGGATTGCTTATGATGGCTTTTGCACTCTTTGAATTAGTTCCTGCCTTTGCCCATTTTAAAATGAAGAAAAAGGCATTTTTTATAGGTGGATTTATAAGTGGGTTTTTTGGTGGATTGTCTGGGCATCAAGGTGCGTTTCGCAGTATGTTTTTAATAAAGGGGGGTCTTTCCAACATGCAATTTGTGGCCACTGGAAGCGCCATTGCCTTGATGGTCGATCTAGTTCGAATTCCTATTTATATTTCAAATTCCACTGGCATCTGGAATAATGGAAGTCTCAATGCCATTTTGGTTGGATGTTGTTCAGCAATTTTAGGCGTATTATTGGGTAGACGTTGGCTTATAAAGCTAAAGATGAAGTGGATTCATATTTTGGTTGGAATTTTCATCTTTTGCATGGGTGGAGCCCTTCTTTTAGGGAGACTTTAATCCTTGATAAATGCAGTTCCACCCTAAAGATTCAATGCATTAGAATAACTACTTTTGAGCATGCAAGAGAGAATACTCATTCTAGATTTTGGATCACAATACACTCAGCTCATCGCTAGACGTTTACGTGAATTAAATGTTTTTTGCGAAATCCATCCTTTCAATAAAATCCCATCTTTTGGGAAAGAAACAAAAGGAGTTATACTTTCTGGAAGCCCTTTTTCTACACTTGATAAAAATGCTCCAATTCCCGATTTACGAGGAATTAAAGGGGTGTTACCATTATTGGGTATTTGCTATGGCGCCCAGTTTCTTGCACATCATTTTGAGGGTAAAGTAGCAAAATCGAACTCGAGAGAATACGGCAGGGCGAATTTGCATTTTGTAGATTCCAAAGATCCGCTACTACAACATATTTCTTCTCATAGTCAGGTTTGGATGAGTCATGGAGATACCATTGAGGAAATCCCAGCGCATTATGAATTAATTGCATCAACCAAAGACGTAAAAGTGGCAGCCTATCGCATTCAAGGCGAGGCCACATATGGCATTCAGTTTCATCCAGAAGTATATCATACAAAGGAAGGAGGTACCCTCTTAAAGAATTTTGTGGAAGATATTTGTGGATGCAAAAGAGATTGGACTCCAACCGCTTTTATTGAATCTACTATTTCAGAATTGCGCACAAAATTAGGTGGAGATAAAGTGGTTTTAGGCTTATCGGGTGGAGTAGATTCAACCGTTGCAGCAACGCTTCTAAGTGAAGCAGTTGGAGATCAACTGCACTGTATATTTGTAAATAATGGCCTTTTAAGGAAGAATGAATTTGAGGATGTCTTGATTCAATATGAAGGCATGGGTTTGAATGTCAGGGGTGTAGATGCGTCTAATCGCTTTTTAGATGACCTAGAAGGAGTAAGTGATCCAGAAAAAAAGAGAAAAATAATCGGTAGATTATTTATAGATGTTTTTGATGAAGAAGCCCATGAAATTGAGAATGTGAAATGGTTGGGACAAGGAACAATTTATCCAGATGTAATCGAATCTGTTTCAGTTACGGGTCCTTCAGTTACCATTAAATCACACCATAATGTTGGTGGCTTGCCTGATAAAATGAAGCTAAAGGTGGTTGAGCCTTTGAGAATGCTATTTAAAGATGAAGTGCGTCGTGTGGGAAGATCTTTAGGTATTTCTGAAGAATTGCTTGGAAGACATCCTTTCCCTGGTCCGGGTCTTGCCATCCGATTATTGGGTCCAATTACCAAAGAGAGGGTTACTACATTGCAAGAGGTTGATCGAATTTTCATAGAAGGTTTAAAACGTGAAGGGCTCTACGATTCTGTTTGGCAAGCAGGAGCTATCTTATTAGATACCAAATCTGTAGGGGTTATGGGGGATGAGCGAACGTATGAAAATGTTGTAGCCCTTAGAGCAGTAGAATCAGTGGATGGAATGACGGCAGATTGGGTTCATTTGCCCTATGCTTTTCTTGCCGACATTTCCAATGAAATAATTAATAAAGTAAGAGGCGTTAATAGAGTTGTTTATGACATTAGCTCAAAACCACCTGCAACGATCGAATGGGAATGAAGAAAATAGTATTGGTTTTTTGCCTCTTTTTAATTGGCCAGAATATCTGTTTAGCGCAGTCTAACGGAAAGTATCTCTACCATACGGTAGAACAAGGAGAAACTTTATTTGGAATTTCTAGAGAGTATGGAATTCAAATAGCGGAAATAAGAGCCTTAAATCCAGAGGTTCATTCAGATATTAAATTAGGCCAAACCCTACTTATTCCTTTTATAGAAAAGGAAAAGGAAGATCCTAGTAAAATTTATACTGTTAAAAAGGGAGATACTTGGTATGGTATTGCACGCTCGCTTGATATTACAGTAGAATCTCTCCAAAAAACGAATAGTCAATTCATAGAAGGAACGATTTTAAAACCAGGAGATAAAATACTGATTACCAGCAAAAAGAAGCAGTTAGAACGGATTAATTCCAAGGATTCTACTTCCAATGGTATTACATATCATCAAGTTAAAACGGGGGAAACCATATACGGACTTACCCGAAAATTTAATTTGAATAAAGGAGATTTATATGTTTTAAATCCAAGCCTTGCGGAGAAAGGATTAAAATTAAATGAATATGTAGTTATTTCCAGTCCTAAACTTCCAATGCCAAAGGAAAGTTTGGCAACAGATGATATAAACATCCAGAAAGCATTGGCTTTCGTTGCAGTACCGGAGCCCTCAGAAGCAGCGATTTCTTCAAAGAGCGATCCTCTTACTGTTGCTGATACCAATGAGAATATGTACGAACTTTATAGGATTAAGAAAGGCGATACTTTAGAATCTCTTCTTGCCCTGAAGAACCAATCAGAAGAAGACGTACTACGTTTGAATCCCGAATTGACCGAAGGAATCATTCCAGGGAGATACATCATATTACCCGCTAAGACTATAGGATCAATAGAGGAAAAAGAAGAAAATGCAATCCTCCCATCAGATAGTATACTTCGAGTGGCAATTCTTCTTCCCTTCTCTTCATATGATTCTGACTCGTTGGAAATTAATGATATACAAAGTAATTCATCCGGTAAGATGAAAATTAAAGCAACTGCCTTTTATGCCGGAATTTTAATGGCAAAGGATAGCTTAGAAAAATCGGGAATAGGGTATCAGGTTAAAGTATTCGACACGCGTAACGAACATACTAAATTGAAAGAAATCGCAAATGATCCTTTCCTTTTGAAGGCAAATTTTACGATTGGACCTTTTTATGGTAACAATGTGAGCCACTTTGCAGAATTGATGAAACACCGCAATCCAGAACTGAAAATAATTTCACCCTTGAGCTCTCAATTAGAAATAAATGGAGCTCAGAATGTTTGGGATTTGATGCCAAATGAAGAATATAGCATTGATCTGCTAAGTCAATATTTTAGAGAGAATTACGCAGATTCAAAACTCGTACTTCTGGCAGCTGAGACCAAAGAAGGCAAGGAGCGAAAAAAACGTTTTTTAGATCAAATTATGGAATTCAATCCAGAAATAGAAGTGCAGAGTGTCGCGCTTGACGAGAATGGAAAAACACTCCCCAAAGACAGTATAATTGCGGCTAAATCGAACGATAAAGCAACGGTATATGTGGCTTTTGGGAAAAGTACTTTATATCTTTCTGACTTAGTGCGTAATCTGCAAGGTTTTGAGGATGAGCTTATTTTAATGACAGTCTATGAATGGGTAGAAATTCCTATGGTAGAATTAAATCAATTAAATGAAATCCAATTGATTAGTCCACGAAAGTTCTATTTAAATTCGAAGGAAGAAAGGGTGAAAAGATTTGATTCGCTGTATTCCGATACCTATGGTAAAACACCTGATTTATTTGGCTACCAAGGATGGGACTGTCTAATGTATCTCGATTATCTCATGAAAATTGAAAGCGGGCAAGAAATCAAAAACTACAAAGCGCTTCAGAGTGATATTTTGGTGAAGAAAACATTAGATGGTGAATTTATAAATGGGTCCTTGCAACTCGTTCAACTAAAGAATATGAACTGGCAAAAATTGGATCTCAATCGTTAATTGCCCATCGGGCTCTAATAGGTAAATCATACGACTTCTCAGATTCCTTTTCTAATTGGAAATAGGCACAAATTCCAACCATGGCTGCATTATCGGTGCAATATTGAATGGGCGGAATAAAGACCTGCCAAGATTCTTGACTTCGCTTTTTTTCCAATTCTGCCCTTAGGCGTGTATTTGCAGAAACCCCACCAGCAATAGCAATCTGATTTATTCCAGTATCATCGACTGCTTTTTGCAGTTTTTTCATCAGAATGTCAACAATCGATTTTTGACCAGAAGCGGCGAAATCGGCAAGATTCTCCTGAATGAAATGAGGGTTTTTTACTTTTTCTTTTTGGAGCTTATATAAGAATGAAGTTTTTAATCCGCTGAAGCTGAAATTAAGATCTGGAATTCTTGGTTTTGCAAATTCAAAAGTGGAGTCATCTCCAACTTTCGATAGTCGATCTATTTCGGGTCCCCCAGGATAATCTAAGCCGAGCATTTTCGCAAGTTTATCAAAGGCCTCACCGGCTGCATCGTCTATGGTCTGGCCTAGAATTTCAAATTGAAAATAGGAATGCACTTTTAGCAATTGTGTATGGCCTCCAGAAACGGTTAGACATAAAAATGGAAAGCTTGGAACTGTCGGATGAACTCCATCAATAAAGTGCGCTAGTACGTGCGCTTGCATGTGATTTACAGCAATGTAGGGTTTGTTTAAAGCAATGGCTAAGCCTCGAGCAAAAGAACCACCAACCAATAAACTCCCCAAAAGTCCAGGTCCTGCAGTAAAGGCAATTGCATCTAAATCTTTCGGTCTTAGATTTGCTACTTTTAAGGCGTGATCTACAACAGGCCAAATACTGCGTTGATGTTGCCTAGAAGCCAATTCGGGTACCACTCCACCGTATGCGGTATGAATACTTTGACTAGCAATACTATTGGACAAAACCTCCTTGTTTTTCAGCACCGCCGCAGAAGTATCATCGCAAGAAGACTCTATGGCTAGAATGAAGCGTTCTTTTTTCAATATGATGCAAAGTTAATGGCCTTACCAATAAGACGAATCATGCGTTTTCTAAAAAGGTTGACTTTATTCATCCTTCTAGGCTTGTTTCTATTAACAATTCTATTTTTAATTCCAGGAGTTCAGACACGTTCGGCAAGATATATTGCAATAAAAGTTTCAGAAGCAACCCATATTGATCTGGGTTTAGGAACTTTCAGGTACAGCTTTCCCAATAAATTGCAATTTGGAAAAGTCTGGGTAAAAGATGAAGTAGGAGATACAGTCATTTTTGTCCATAAACTAAAAACAAGCGTTGCCTATATTTCCAAAGACTTTGGAAATATAGCATTTGGAAATACTTCGCTGATTAAACCTAAGCTGCATCTTCAAACGCATGTAGGCGATTCCATGAATGGTTTTGAGCATTTTTTAAAAACTTTTTCCTCTGATCAGCCAGATTCCAACAAGGCTCCTTTCGAACTCTCTTTTAATGCTATTCTAATTGAGGAAATGAAGTTTAGTAAATGGTGGACGGATTGCGATTCATGTTTTTCAATTCATTGGAAAGAAGGTCAACTCAACGCTCAAAAATTATTTATCTCGGGAGATAGTATTGGGGCAAAACTCAATCATATCTCATACGAGAACCCATCGCGATTTGGCCTAGATCATTTAGAAGCGGAGGCCTATTTTGCCGCGTCTGGTTCTGGACTAAAGAGTCTAGTAATTCAGACACCACAGAATAACTTAAGAGGAACTATATTATTGAACTACGATTCAATTCCAGACTTCAAAGATTTTGTTCATAAAGTTGATATGGATATTTCTTTGTCTAATAGTACCCTTGACCTGAGTGAGATACATACCTATTTCAAGTCTGTACCCAACCTTCCAACGATTAAAACAGATCTGAAAATCAAGGGTAAATTGAATGCGCTGGATATTGAAAATATTTATGTTGAATTCCTTGAAAGTATTCTTTCTTTAAATGGAACGATAAAAGGGATAGGTGAAACGAGGGATATTGAAATGGATATGGACGTTTCAGAGATTAAAACAGACGGCAAGTCTATCCAAGAACTTATCTTTGCATTCTCTTCTGCAAAGCTTCCGGAGCTTATTCTCAAGCTCAATCATCTTTATGTTAAGGGTCATTATAAAGGAACTCCATCTCACTTCGATTATAACGGATTGGTAAATAGTGATTTCGGAGATGTAGCTTTAGATGTACATGCTGATATTGCCAAAAACGATAATCCAACCAAGTTGAGAGGAAGGATCATAACTTCAGAATTTGAAATAGGCAAACTATCGAAACAAAAGTATTTGAACAAGCTAACAGCAAATCTCTTTGTGGATGCCAAAATTGGGGGAGCAAGCAAATTTGAAGGCAGTGCAAATGGGAGTATTGACCAGTTTGATTATAATGGCTATTCCTTCTCTGGTATTTCCTTAGATGGAGGAATAGAGAACGATCAGTTTACAGGAGAATTGAGTATAAAGGATCCGTTTCTTGACTTCGATTTTTCAGGTTTGGCAGAATTGAACTCAGATTCTGGTGAGTACAAATTCCATGCAGAATTAGCAAAGTTAGATTTGGCCCGATTGGGTTATGTGAAAGATTCTGTGGCGATTCTGTCAACCAAGGTTGATATGAATGCGAAGGGAGTGATTCCAACCAAGTGGAATGGGGAAATTCGATTTACTGAAACCGTGTATGAGGAGTATTATAAGCTTCACTTCTTTGATGAAATCACCTTAAAAACCTTTCAAGCAGATACAGGCTCTAGCCTTTCACTTGCCTCAGATTTGATTTCAGCCAATATTAGGGGGGACTACTTACTTGCCGATTTACCAGAATTTATGAAAGCCTATTTCGATAGATATACAGGTAAACCGAGGGCAGACACTTCTTCGGTTGGAGATTTTAGTTTTGATATTGCAATTAATAATGCAGAACTACTAACGGAAACTTTTCTTCCAGAATTACGAGTAGAACCAGGAACTCAATTAAAGGGGAGCTATCTCAAAGCAGAAGATGGATTAAAAGCCGAGTTAATAATGGGTTATTTGGGATATCAAGAGTATGAAGCAGAAAATATTGATTTCCAAATTGGTAATTACGAAGACAAGCCAGGGGCAAGATTGAGAATTGCAAAGCTTTCTAATGCTAAATCTTCGATCGACTCTATTCAGCTGGTGGTTTTGCCTGGCCTAGATTCACTGCGTTTGCGCCTGAATGCTATGTGGATAGATACAGCAACTTATTCAATGGAAGTGAATTCGAGTTTTACAAGACCAGATACTTCAAGTCTGGTTTTTAGTTTAAAAAACTCCTCTATCATTCTGCCCGGGCACATAATCAAGGGATTAAAAGGAGGTGTTGTTGCGATAAAAAACAAAGACATCTTATTAAAAGATGTAAAATTTCTAACCGATGGTGAGCTTATTGATTTAAATGGCAGAATTAGTGAAGATTCTTTAGCCATTTTAGATATCAATATTGGAGGATTAAACTTAGATATTCTCTCGCCCTTTTTGGCCCAATATAATACGCGTTTTAAAGGGGTGTTAAGTGGTAAAATAAGTGCAAGTCAGTTATTTAAAACGCCTAGAATTGATAGTGAATTATCTGCGCCAATTTTTGAATTCAACGGAGCTAAATTGGGAAAACTCGCACTCATAACAGAATGGGAAACAGAATCTAAAAAAATCTCTATAGACGCATCCTTGATATTAGGTGAATTGAAAACGGTACATCTAACAGGACTCATAAACACAAAAACTACCGTTGCGGACCTTTCGTTAGAATTGAATCGATATAGACTCAGTACCATAAATCCATATGTTGAAGGAATCTTTGAGAATTTAAGAGGCTTTGCAGATGGCATTATTCACGTAAAAGGAGAGTTATCCAAACCTTCGATTGAAGGAGACATTCAATTGCCAGGTGCAGCCTTTACTATTCCTTTCTTAAATACAGATTATAATCTTGAAGGAAGTCCCGTTTTGCATTTATCCGATAAGTCTATCTATCTTCCAAATTCAATTCTCAGAGATACGCGTTTTGGAACAAAGGGCTCTGTAAATTTGAATATTACGCACGATCATTTTACAGATTTAAACCTTGATCTAAGAATTGATGCGACAAAATTATTATGTCTAAACACAGATGCTAGCCATTCTCCATTCTACTATGGTACAGCATATGGAACAGGCCGAATTGCAGTAACTGGCCCATTTAATAGATTAAAGTTAACCGTTGATGCAAAGGCGGAGCAAGGCACCTTATTTACTCTATTGATGGGCGGTCCAACTGAAATTGGTGGAAATAGCTTTATTGAGTTTAAAAGTAAATCGGCAGATTTAATTGCCTTATTGAATCAAGAATCAGAGGAATTAAAGCGGCAGAAGAATGGAATTGAAATCGAATTTAATCTAGACATAACTCCAGAGGCTCTTTTGGATGTAATTCTTGATCCGCAGTCTGGTATGATGATCTCAGGTCGGGGAGAGGGTAGACTTCAAATAGGCATTAGTAATTCAGGAGAATTAAGTATGGTTGGCAATGTTGCAATCGATCAAGGCTATTATAATTTTAGCTTTTCCAATGTGATAACAAAAGAGTTTACACTTATTAAAGGGGGAAGTATTTCATGGGATGGTTCACCCTTTGAGGCAACCATCGATATTCAAGCATTGTATCAAACTAGAACCAGTTTAGGCCCTATTCTAGAAGATTATAAAGGAGTAAGAACCGATATTGAATTATATCTTCTCCTCAAGGAAAACCTTTTGAATCCGAATATTGATTTTAAAATAAAGGCACCTTCGGCTACAAGTGATGCCCAAGCGAAATTGGCCAATTATATGGCAGATAATGATCGTCTTACTCGTCAAGCATTTAGTCTTCTGAGTCTAAATGCCTTTATGAATGATGGTCTTGCAAATAATTCCGGCTTGTTCTCACCCAATGCGGGAACCGATTTAACCTATCAGTTGATTACAGATCAATTATCTAATTGGTTGAATTCAGGAGTAAACTTTGTTGATATTGACGTGAGTTATGTTGGATCAGAGGTGCCAGGAGAATTGAGCGAACAGTTTGAAGTAGGTCTTTCTAAAAAAGTATTCAACGATCGGATTTCCATTAATGGAGAGTTCGATGTACCCGTAGGCGGCCAAGCTCAGAATCAAGTTCTCGTGGGCGATGTGGAGGTTACATACGATATTACTCCAGATGGAAGATTTAAGGTAAAACTCTTCAATCGGAGCAATGATCAGATCCAAGGACAAATCTCGACACCTTATACTCAGGGACTTGGAATTTTTTATACCACTGATTTCACTGATTTTGACGATCTTATACACCGAATTTTTGGCATAAAGCCAAATTCTCCTACAAAAGATGAACCCTAGTCGCGAAGAATGTTACCGAATTTTGGAGCTGCCCATTGGTGCGGATGAACAAAGTATTCGCAAGGCATATCGAAGATTAGTAAAGAAGTATCATCCCGATATTAATCCGCAATTTGCTTCGAATAATGAAGCATTTACGCGCGTTCAAGCGGCTTATGATCAGTTGGTAAATAATTCTTTCGGGAATCAAATTAGCGATTGGATTGAAAAGAGAAAAATGGTTGAAGATGCCATCCGAGATAGAAGAAGACGGATGCGTGATACTTACCTCCAGAAAAAAAAGGATGAAGAGGAGGCACAAATGCGATCAATAAAAAAGTATTGGTTTATTCCCTTTGCTCTTATAATTTTAAACTTTTCGTATCTCAAAATAAACAATGTATACATTCATTTACGCGTAAATCAAGCGCCAGACACAACTGTTTGCACTGTAATTGATATTGGCTATCGTCAGTTTAGTTATTCATACGATGTGAATGGAAAAATGCACTTCGGTACCATGCGTACGAGAAAGTGCAATGGTTGGATGGTTTCTGAAAATGGATTTCCAATAATGGAAAAAGTTCACTACTTATTGGTTTATAATCAGTCTGATCCAGAAATGAATTATGTAGAATTTGATCAGCTATTACCAGAAACCCTGGAGCAATATTTCGTTCAAACCAGTCTGTTTTTTCCAAGAGATTTGTTTAAAAAAAACGCAGTAATGAATGCTAATTCTACCGATTGTATTATTCATCAATTGTATTTAAAGAAGGGAGTGGAAGGTCTGGCAAATTTATTCTTCCATGATTTCTCTTTTGTTGAGAATATTGACAACAACAGTTTTACCTATTGGTATTGGAAAAACTCAAGAGATGCAAAACAGCTGATAAAAGATTGCAGTCCTCCTGAGTGATTGGCTACTTTTGTCGTTTAATACTTTTTCATGCTCCCAAAAGGAACCCGAGATTTATTGCCAGACGATATGGCTAAGCGCAAGTATATTGTAAGCGCCATTACGAGTGTATTTGAAAATCATGCATTTAGACAAATAGAAACACCTGCTATTGAGTTGAATAAGACCCTTTCCGGAAAGTATGGCGAAGAGGGTGACCGCTTAATGTTCAAGGTGCTTCCGAGAGGTGAAAAGTTAAATGGACTGGCAAATCAACCAATTGAGTTTATAAAATCAAGTATCGAGGAAGCACTTCGCTATGATTTAACAGTTCCATTTGCTAGAATGGTTGTAGATCAGCGGAATAATATTAACCTTCCGTTCAAACGCTATCAAATTCAGAACGTCTGGCGGGCGGATAGACCTCAGAAAGGGAGGTTTAGAGAGTTTACTCAATGCGATGCAGATGTTGTGGGTCCAGCGGGTATCATTCAGGAGGCTGAGTTGATTCACATCTATTATAAAAGCTTTAAATCGCTTAAAGTTCCGGTTGAAATCCGACTAAATCACCGTTCTCTCATTCAAGGTTTGGCAGAGCTTGCTGGAGCTGAGGATAAGTTGATTGCATTCACCATTGGCTTGGATAAGCTAGATAAAGTGGGATGGAATGGAGTAGAGAAGGAGTGGGAGCAAGCCGGTATTCCAGCTTTAGATCCAAAAGTAAAGGAGTTGCTGCAAACCAAAGGAAGCCTAGAATCGGTGCTTCCGAAATTAGAAGAAAGCTTAAAATCAATGCCTTCCGCACAACGTGGGCTTGCAGAACTCTCTCAATTGAATGTTATCTTAAGCAAGGCTCCTCTAAAGGAAACCGCTCTGATCTTAGATCTCAGCCTTGCACGTGGATTGAACTATTATACAGGTTGTATTTTCGAAGTGGCAGCCCTTGGTATAGAAATGGGGAGTATTGGCGGAGGAGGAAGATACGATGACCTTACGGGTATATTCGGATGGAAGGATCTATCGGGTGTTGGCATTTCTTTTGGTTTAGATCGAATTCAACTTGTTATGGATCAGCTGAATGCATTTCCTTCAGAGATAGGATTGAATGCTCAAGTACTCTTTGCTAATATGGATGAAGAGTCATCCTATATAAGCTTTGCACTTGCTCAAGAATTGAGGTCGAATGGCATTCGATGCGAAGTATATCCAGTTCAGACAAAAATGAAAAAGCAAATTGATTTTGCTGTGAAATCAAATATTCCTTTTCTAGCTATTCTTGGGGAAAATGAACGCTTGAATGATGAGATAACATGGAGAAATTTGGAAACAGGAGAACAAGATACTTTAAGTCAAAAGGAGCTATTGAATAAATTTAAATAACTCATTTTCAAAAATTTCACTTTAATTCTTCTTATTTTGAAAGAAGTGTGAACGAAAATATTTTCCCTTAATTTCCTCCTGTTGGCTCAAATAAGAAAAAGAGTAAGGGATTCAGAATATTCTAAATTCTCTATTTAGAAATTGAATGGAAATACCGTTTATTTGGATTTAAAAAGAAATAAATTGATTCATTTCAATTCACTATTTCTGGCAATAAGTCTCTGTTTAAAGTGCGTTGTATTCAATAAATGTCAAACGTAGCTTATCACGACAGCTTACAATTTTAAGATTTCATCACTTAAAAGTCCACTTCCCCTCACCGTACCTGGGAAATAGCATGTTAGAATCGAGTCCAGTTCTTCCTCTTTGAGAAGAATTCGTTGCAATCGATTCCATAAATCCACTTTCAGTAAATGTTTTAATGCTTGAGGATGTTTGTTCAATCCATTCAAAGCCTGAAGAACTTTTTTGTCCCAAACTTTATGATAGCGCAATAAATCATCTGGATAAACCACTTTTCGCTTTGACCCTTCATCTATCCCTCTAAATGGAATGGCAATATTCAAATATCCGTAATCATCCGTAAGTTGCTGACCAGGAAAGATATCGCGTACGGCAATTTCAAAGTCATATGCAGTTGTAATGCAGTTAGAATGAAAGCTATGGTTTATGTAGCGCCCATGGTCCCAGCACAGGACAAAGTTGCCGCGGTTGTTACAATATGTATAATGATCAAGAATTCCTTGATACATATCGTCTAGCTTTTCTATATCCTCGGGAGTAAACTCGCGGTCTAATTTATCTAATGCCCAAGTGATAGTCCCTTTAGGGATGAACTCCTTGGCAACAACGCCATAGCCAACTTCGTCGCTGATGTAACGAAGCTCTGTTGATGGATGAATCATAGATTATTTTAACCAGTGGTTTATAATTAACTTCTTTGCGAATGTAGCTTTAGTATGCATAGGTTTATGCTGCAAAACCAAATGTATAAATCAAATTTGATTTATACCACAAAAGATTTGCAAGCGTTTTTTAATTTATAATAATTTGAAATACAGATTATTACGAATAGTAAGGTGCTTTTTTTTGAAAATACATTATTTGAAAGAACGCAACAAAAATTTCGTAAAAATATAAAAGAGACAGAACGAGCAAATAGACCAATTGTGTCTGCTTTATTCCACAATCAAATAAATCTTGTGCCTTCGTTCCTATTTGCTTGAAGGAAATGAATAAGATTAAGAATGACTGAAGTACTTTCGCGCTATGAAATGTGGAATCGTAGGTCTACCAAACGTGGGGAAATCGACATTGTTTAATTGTCTTTCCAGCGCAAAAGCCCAAGCAGCAAATTTTCCTTTTTGCACTATTGAACCAAATACAGGAACGGTTAATGTACCCGACTCTAGGCTTTATGAATTAGAAAAAATCGTAAAGCCCGAGCGCGTTATGCCGGCTACGGTCGAAATAGTAGATATCGCTGGTTTGGTTAAAGGAGCAAGTAAGGGAGAAGGATTGGGAAATCAATTCTTAGGAAATATCAGGGAGACAAATGCCATTCTGCATGTTTTGCGTTGTTTCGATAATGATAACATTGTCCATGTAGATGGTTCTGTGAATCCAATAAGGGACAAAGAAACCATTGATATTGAGCTCCAATTCAAAGATCTTGAGGCATTAGAAAAGAGAATTGACAAGGTTAAAAAGGCATCTCGAGCAGGGAGTAAAGAAGCTGTGAAAGAATTAGACTTTCTTTTTAATTGCAAGGCTCATTTAGAGCAAGGATTAAATATGCGGTCTCTAGAGATGAGTTCAAATGAACTTGAATACATTGAAGATCTTCAATTTCTCACCCTAAAGCCTGTTCTATACGTATGCAATGTGGATGAGAATTCCGCAATAACTGGAAACAGTTATGTGGAAAAAGTACGCGAGAATATTTCGAATGAGAAGGCTGGAATGATTGTTTTAGCTGTTGCCACTGAAGCAGATATAGCCGAGCTTGAATCTTTTGACGAGAAGCAAATGTTTTTGGAGGAAATAGGTCTGGAAGAACCTGGAGTGAATCGTCTCATAAGAGAGGCGTACACTCTTTTAGAGCTTCAAACCTATTTTACAGCCGGAGTGAAAGAGGTTAGAGCATGGACCATTAAAAAGGGAGACAAAGCACCGCAGGCAGCAGCTGTAATACATACTGATTTTGAAAAAGGCTTTATTCGAGCCGAAGTAATAGGGTATGATGATTATATGCACTTTGGTTCTGAAGCCGCTGTGAAAGAAGCAGGTAAATTAAAAGTGGAAGGCAAGGAATATGAGGTGAAGGATGGCGATGTAATGCATTTCCGATTTAATGTATAAAGAAAAACAAGGATTGCAATTTCCCTTGCTTCTATGAATATTATTCTGTGAAAAAGTTGTTCACTCTTTCATTTATTTGTTCTCCTCAAATGGGTAGCTTGAAGCCCTTTATTAAAAACTTATGGCGGCTCCGCAATACGATGAAGATAGTATTAGATCCTTAGACTGGAAGGAACACATTCGTCTAAGACCGGGTATGTATATTGGTAAGCTAGGCGACGGTTCTTCTCCAGATGATGGAGTATATATAATGATTAAAGAAGTGCTGGACAACTCTATAGATGAGTTTGTTATGGGCACAGGAAAGACAATTGAAATCACTATTTCAGAAGGTAAAGTAAGTATTCGCGATTACGGTCGGGGAATTCCCTTAGGAAAAGTGATCGATTGCGTTTCAAAAATTAACACTGGGGCTAAATACGATAGTAAGGTATTTAAGAAGTCTGTTGGTTTGAATGGTGTTGGAACCAAGGCTGTGAATGCCCTGAGCTCATGGTTTAGAGTTCAGTCGTTTCGAGATAATCAGGTAAAGAAAGCCGAATTTAACAATGGGAATCTTAAAGAAGATTTTCCTATCGAAGACGCGAATAAGCGCTCAGGTACTTTGGTGACCTTCACTCCAGATGCAAGTATATTTAAGAATTACCGATTTGTAGATGAGTATATAGAGCGAATGGTTCGCAACTATACATACCTCAATCCTGGTCTTACTATCATTTTTAATGGGCAGAAATTCTTTTCAGAAAATGGATTAAAAGACCTTCTAAATGACAATTTAGACGGGGCAATAATGCATGAGATCATCCACCTAAAAGGAGAGGATATTGAAGTTGCTTTAACCCATAGTGATAAATCTCAAAGTGAACAGTATTACTGCTTTGTTAATGGTCAACATACTACCCAAGGCGGAACCCATCAGGCGGCGTTTCGAGAAGCTCTGGTAAAAACGTGTAGAGAGTTTTTCAATAAGAGTTTCGATTCGTCAGACATTCGTCAAAGCGTAATTGCAGCCGTGAGCATTAAGGTTGTGGAGCCTGTTTTCGAATCGCAAACAAAAACAAAATTGGGCTCCAATGATATGTCGCCTGAAGGCCCTTCGGTTCGAAGCTTCATTATTGATTTTGTCAAAACAAATTTGGATAATTATTTCCATATCAATCCTAATGTTGCCGAAGCCGTACTAAAAAAAATTGTGCGAGCTGAAAGGGAACGAAAAGATTTGGCTGGAATTCAAAAGCTGGCAAGAGAGAGAGCAAAAAAAGTGAGCCTTCACAATAAAAAGTTGAGAGATTGTAGAGTTCATTACAATGACTTGAAGCACGATGTGAGATTAGATACAACACTCTTTATTACCGAAGGTGACTCTGCTTCTGGATCCATTACTAAGTCGCGGGATGTAAGTACTCAAGCGGTTTTTAGTTTGAAGGGGAAACCTCTAAATTGCTACGGTTTAAGTAAGAAAGTAGTTTATGAAAATGAAGAGTTTAATCTGTTGCAAGCCGCTTTAAATATTGAGGATGGTCTGGAGGACCTGAGATATAATAATGTGGTAATTGCTACAGATGCAGACGTAGACGGAATGCACATACGATTACTTTTGATCACCTTCTTTCTTCAATTTTTCCCAGAATTAGTACGAGAAGGACATTTATATATTCTGCAAACACCCTTATTCAGGGTGCGAAATAAGAAAACAACGCATTATTGTTATTCGGAACAAGAAAAAAGAGCAGCTTTGGTGTCCCTTGGATTGAAACCAGAAATAACTCGTTTTAAAGGACTTGGGGAAATATCTCCAGATGAGTTTAGGCACTTTATAGGAGAAAATATCAGATTAGAACCCGTATTATTAGGAAAGGACCAAACTATTGAAGAACTTTTACAGTTTTATATGGGAAAAAACACGCCTGATAGGCAGTCTTTTATAATTTCGAATTTGCGAGTGGAGAAGGATGTATTAGTAGAAAAAGAAGCCAATGAGATTACACAATAAGCAGCGTTACACATATTTTAAGCTATTATACCTCCTATTCATTTTATTGGTACTTTTTGATATAGTAGGCAGTAGTTTGGAAGGTTCCCTCGGCGGCTTGCAAATGTTAACCCCTTTTGCTTTTCTAGTTGGAATTTTCCTTATGTACAGAGGTTTACCTGTTTTTGAATTTGACAGTGATGGAGAGGTATTGATTATTGCAACAAAGGAGCCCTTTCTACAGCCTTTTTCAAGTATCTTTTTGCATCAGACGGAGTTTCCTAAACGAAAATTGAGAGGGTATGCAATCCAACACTGGCCCTTTCGACGCGTTTTAACCGTGGTTATCGATAGCAAGGAGGGGGGTACAAAAAAAGTCAAGCAAACTATGTCTTATTTGAGTAAATCGGAAGTAAGGGATATAGAACGCTCTCTAAGGGGTTGTTTAAAGAAATATAAAAATCAAGATTTCGACGAAGATGAAATCGAATGATGAAGAACTTCCCAAAGGCTTAAATGATGAACATACACCAAGTTCTAAAGTCATTCCTGTCTCAGGAATGTACCGCGACTACTTCCTTGACTATGCCTCGTATGTAATTTTAGAAAGAGCGGTTCCAACACTAGAAGATGGACTAAAACCAGTTCAGAGAAGATTACTTCACTCCTTAGAAGAATTGCACGATGGACGGTATCATAAGGTAGCCAACCTCATTGGGCATACTATGAAATATCATCCTCATGGTGATGCATCTATTGGAGATGCCTTAGTGCAATTAGGACAAAAGGAGCTACTCATTGATTGTCAAGGCAATTGGGGAAACATACTTACTGGCGATTCTTCAGCTGCCCCAAGGTATATAGAAGCTCGGTTGACAGCCTTTGCTCAAGAGGTGGTCTTCAATAAGAAAATAACACATTGGCAGCCTTCCTACGATGGGAGAGGTAAGGAGCCTATTCAGCTTCCAATGCGCTTTCCACTTCTTTTAGCACAAGGTGTTGAAGGTATCGCTGTGGGCCTTTCAACTAAAATATTGCCGCATAATTTTAATGAACTTATTGATGCCTCTATTGCCGTTTTAAAGGGAAAAAGCTTCCAATTGTATCCTGATTTTCTGACGGGTGGTTCGGCTGACATTAGCAATTATAATGACGGTTTAAAAGGAGGGAAAGTTAGAGTTAGAGCTAAGATTCATGATGAGGGCGGTAAGTATTTGGTAATAAAAGATATACCTTTTTCAACCACTACTTCAAGTCTTATCGATTCTATTATAAGAGCCAATGATAAGGGTAAGATTAAAGTCAAGAAAATTGAGGATAATACCGCGGCGGAAGTTGAAATTGTGATCCACCTACCTTCTGGAGTTTCACCCGATAAGACCATAGATGCCCTTTATGCTTTCACTGATTGTGAGGTCTCAATATCGCCCCTATCATGTGTCGTAAATAAAGATTGTCCTGTATTTATTGGAGTAAGTGAAATTTTAAGAAGCAGTACCAACCATACAGTAGAATTGCTTAGAAAAGATCTGGAGATTCGTCTTTCGGACCTAAAAGATCAATGGCATTTTGAATCGCTTGAGAGAATCTTCATCGAAAATAAAATATATAGGGACATAGAAGAGGCGGAAAACTGGGAGGAAGTAATTCAATTTATCCGAAAGGGCATTGAACCTTTTATGGGTAGTCTTATCCGAGAGGTGACCGATGAAGATATTGTTCGGCTTACCGAAATTAGAATTAAAAGGATTACAAAATTTGACTCATCAAAAGCGGATGATCATATTCTTCAATTAGAAGGGAATATGGATGAGATTAAGGGCTATTTAAATACTATAATTGACTTCGCCATTGATTGGTTTAAGTCTTTAAAAAAGAAGTATGGAGCGCCTTGGGAGCGAAAAACAGAGCTCAAAACATTCGATGACATTGAAGCGACAAAAGTGGCTATGGCGAATGTCAAACTCTATGTAAATAGAGAGGAAGGTTTTATTGGAACTGGATTAAAAAAGGATGAATATGTTTTTGACTGCTCTGATATCGACGATATAATCATCTTTAGAGGAGATGGCAAAATGACCATAACCAAAGTAGACAACAAAACCTTTGTTGGCAAAGACATTCTGCATGTTGCAGTCTTCAAGAAAGGCGATGATCGAACCATATACAACATGATTTATTTCGATGGTGGAAGTGGTCAAACGTTTATGAAAAGGTTTCCGGTTAAGGGTATTACTCGAGATAAGGAGTACGATCTTACCCAAGGAAGTCCAAAGTCTAAAGTATTGTATTTCACAGCCAATCCAAATGGTGAGGCAGAGCTCGTAAACGTTCACCTCAGAGCTCTTCAGAAACTGAAGAAACTGAGAATTGATATTGACTTTTCAGAATTGGCAATTAAGGGAAGGGCATCAAAGGGAAATCGTGTAACGCCATATCCTGTTAAGAAAGTTGAGTTAAAGGAGCAAGGAGTGTCAACCCTTGCGCCGCGCAAAATTTGGCTTGATCCTTCTGTTAAGAGATTGAATGACGATGAGCGAGGTGAATTGTTGGGTAGCTTTGGTGGCGATGACCGATTGGTAGAGATTACGAAATCAGGAAAATATAGACTTCTGAATTTAGATCTCAACCTCCATCTAGAGGAGGATTTCATGTATCTAAAAAAATGGAATTCCAAGCTGGTTTTTAGTATGATTTATTACGATGCTACAAAAGAGAAAGTATATGGCAAACGGTTCACTGCAGAGGAAATTTCAAAACCAGAAAGCTTAATCGGTACGCACCCTAAAAGTGAAATATTGTATCTTTCAACAAATCCTCTTGCAGAGGTTGAACTTGTATTTAAAAAAGAGAGAGGTAAGGAGAATAAAGACAATCAGAATATTGTTTTGGAGGAGTTTATTTCGGTAAAAGGATTCAAAGCACAAGGCAATCAAGTAACTCCCTATATCGTGAAAGATGTTCTGAATTTAGATCCGGAGGAAGTCATACAGGTTCAAGAGAAAACAGCACAACAGTTAGATAGTTCCAACAACGAAGATCTGAGCTCGGATGAAGAAGGGCAAATCACATTTGAATTTTAAATAAAGGTAGTAGGATGACAAGAATTTTAATGATGCTTACTTTCTGTTTTAGCCTAATTTCAAGCGCTCAGAGTAGCATGAATATGCAACTTATAGCCGAGAAAAGTTACAATGTAGACATTAATGATATATGGGCTTATGTTGCACCCAACGGAGATGAATTTGCTTTGGTAGGAATGCAGAATGGCGTATCCATTGTTGACTTAAATCAAACTCCAAGCTTACCTGAAGTCTTTCGTTATACTGGAGTTCCTTCTGTTTGGAGAGACTTAAAGACCTTTGGAAACTATGCTTATATAACCCATGATCAGACACTTAATCCATGGGTCATGAAGCCACAAGGTCTTTTAATTATCGACTTAGACAGTGTCGAATTTGGAAAGACTCCAAAATGGTATCGAAGAAAAATTGCGATTCCTCAACTCAGCGGGAATTTTGACACTTTAAAGACGGCTCACAATCTCTATATAGATGAAAATGGTGTTTGCTATATTTTTGGTGCCGACGTAGGCCTAGGTGGGGCGATCATGTTGGATATTACTACCGATCCTATCAATCCATCCTTCATAGGAATATACAATGAAGTTTATCTTCATGATGGAATGGTAAGAGGAGATACTCTATGGGGTAGCGCGGTTTTTAATGGAGATTTCAAGGTGATAGACGTAAGTAATAAAGCCGCTCCTGTAACTATAGGTGCAAAAACCACTTCCAGTCAATTCACCCACAATGCCTGGATTTCTGATAATAATAAAGTCTTGTTTACGACGGATGAAGTGAATGCAGCTTTTATTGGATCCTATGACGTGAGCGATATGGGAAATATTCAAGAATTGGATTTAATTAATTCGAGTTTGAGCTCTCAAGCTATCCCTCACAATACGCATGTCTATGGAGACTTTTTAGTAAGCAGTTATTATACATCAGGAGTTCAAGTAGTAGATGCCTCAGAACCTGATATTTTAGTAGAAGTAGGCTATTACGATACTTCGCCTTCTTTTTCTGGAACGGGTTTTAATGGAGCTTGGGGTGCATTTCCATACCTTCCATCTGAACGGATCTTGGTTACGGATATGGAAGAAGGACTTAAGGTTCTCTCTACTGAATATCCAAGAGCTTCTTTTTGGAGAGGTACTATTGTAGACCTGAGTTCAAATAATACTATTGCTGCCGCACAGATTACGGAGTCAAATGGATTGTTTAGTGGAACATCAAACATTAACGGAGACTTTAAATGGGGCGGCCTAACCAATGGAATAAGCAATTTAAGCGTTTCAGCTTCAGGTTATAATACCGCAAACGCATCCATTCAATTGTCTCCTGGTTTAGTAAATAGAGACACTATTTTTCTTAGTCCGTTGGGATTTTCACTAATTGAAAAAGCTCAGGCTAAAGTTCTGATTTATCCCAATCCAAGCCATAATACGTTTGAAATAGATTTTCCAACTTTAGAAATGGGAAGAATTGAAATTGTAGATATTTCCGGAAGAGTACTTCATCAATTCGAAAGAGGCTTAGAAAAAAAGATACAGCTTTCTTTAAATCTCAAGCCTGGTGCATATATTCTGCAGTACTTCAGTGAATATAATAATAGCTTTCAGAGGAGGATTCAGATTCTATAAGTTATTATTCTATTTATAATATTAAATAATTTCATATGAATTGGATGCTTCCGCTTCTTTGGATAGAAAAGATTCTATTTCTATTTTTTGTGCTTCAGGTGGGCTACCTTCTTTTTTTCGCTATTTGTAGTATTTTTAGATACAGACCAAAATTCGAAAAAGGAAAAGAGCATTCATTCGCAATTCTAATTCCAGGATATAAAGAAGACAGAATTATTAAGGAGACAGTGCGAAGAGCTTTAGATCAAGATTATCCAAAGCATTTGTTCCGTGTCATTGCGTTGGCAGATCAGTTTAAGAAAGAAACGGTTGCTGAATTAAAGGCAATGGGTGCAGAAGTATTGGAAGTGAGTTTTGAAAAGTCAACCAAGGCAAAGTCATTGAATTTTGGTTTGCAATTTTTAGCTGATCAGAAAAACATACCTGAAGCCGTTGTAATTCTCGATGCTGACAATCTGATTCAGGACGGTGTTTTAGCTCAATTCTCAGGTTCTTTAAATGCTGGAAGTGTTGCGATTCAGGGACATAGAACAGCGAAAAACACTGAGACGCCTTTTGCTGTATTGGATGCAGCAAACGAAGAAATTGGAAATTCAATATTTAGAAAAGGACATCGAATTGCAGGCTTACCCTCAGCCCTGATTGGTTCTGGAATGTGTTTCGAATTTCAATTGTTTGTCGATTTAATGGCAGATATCCATGATGTTTCCGGAGAGGATAAGTTGTTAGAGCTGAAATTGAATAAATCGGGAATAGTTATAGAGTATTTACCGGAGGCGTATATTTTGGATGAAAAGGTGGCAAATGCTCAGAATTTCAGCAAACAAAGAACGCGCTGGGTGGGAAACCAAATTTATTATTTGAGAACCTATTTTTGGGAAGGCTTTAGACACTTTCTAAAGACGGGCAGATTGGGTTACTTCGATAAACTTATTCAGTTTGCTCTGGTATTCAAGGTTTTATTATTAGGCGTATTAATACCTATTGGAATTTTAGATCTATTTTTTCATTTCCCATCTTCTTGGGATATTTTAGCATTAGCACTTTCATCCTCTATGCTTCTTTCTATTCCCAGAAGGATGTATAATAAAAAGCTTTTCATGGCAATCTTTCAATTGCCTGGAGCCTTTTTTGGAATGATAACAGCTTTGAAACGAGTAAATAAGGATACGGTAACGCAATTCGAGGTTACAGAGAAAACGGTAACTTCCAAAAAAGACACCTAAACTTCTTTAACATTCTCAGCCTGAGAATTCATCAGTATTTTTCCAAAAAAAAGTCCAATGAATAAACTGAGATATAATTGACCTCAAATGGGAATGAACCTTACTACTGCCTTTGCTGGAGGCTTTTGTGGTAGAATATCTTCAAAGCCTAAGGTGGTCATGCTGACAAAACTGAAATAGGTATAATCGTAACTAGGTAGATGTAAAATAGTTGGATGGAAGGAGTAGGGCTCAACAAAATCCATCAGAGTTATCCAAAAACCACCCATTATGCCAAGGATTGAATATCTACTTATTGCACCGAATACAATCCCAAAATTGACTTCCTTGGATTTAAAAACGGACTTTAAGATATTGAATTGAAGTACATTAAGAAATATAAGAGCAAAGATAGTATGCACTACATAGCATGAGTCATCTTGAGAAATAGTGATATGTGTCTTTAAACCAAAGAATGCAGCCGCACCGAAAATAACTCCCAGAACATGATCGCGTCTTTCTTCAGAATCCCAGACATATTCGGCTATAACAATTTCTGAAAAGCAAACAGCAGAATCGACATCTGTTCAAACATTGCGCAATAGGAGCGATAGAGCAGGAAGAATAATAGGGACAAATTAAAGAGACAAAAAGAATAAAAACCAATGGTCTTTAATGCGATATGAATTCTTCATTCGCAAACAGTTAATGCTCTATTATTTATCCTGATCAAAAAGAGAAGATAAGATCATGCGCAGGCCTTTTACGACTAAAAATGCGGCAAGAAGCATAATTCCTATGGATAGAAAAGTCATGCCCAATTTAGAAGAATCTCGAAAGCCTTCTGCACCTTTCCAAGTATAGAGTGCAGGTCCAGCAAATATTAGCGGAAATGCGGCTCCCATTAAATAAATACCTTTTATAAGTTTTTCTTTATTGGTTGCCATATTCTTCAATTGCTTTTCTAACGTTTTGATACTTTTTCAATAGTTGACTTGCTATTTCTTCTGAAGCATCTGTTGCCTCCATGATCATCCGAATTCCGCGTGTTATCAGCTTAGCATTGGATAATTGCATATCGACCATCCTATTGCCTTTCACTTTTCCTAAACCAATCATAACGCTGTTAGTGAGCATATTCAACACCATTTTTTGTGCAGTTCCGGCTTTTAGTCGTGTGCTTCCAGAGATAAATTCAGGACCAACAACTACCTCAATAAGGAAGTTTGAAACGGAGGCTAGAGGACTCATTGCATTACAACATATACAAGCGGTAATGATCCCTCTTTTTTGACATTCTTTTAGGGCACCAATAACGTAGGGGGTAGTTCCAGAAGCAGCAATTCCGACAACAATATCTTTGTTTGATAATTGATGTTTTTCTAAGTCCTTAATTCCTTGATTCACATCATCTTCGGCCCCTTCAACGGCCTCGCGAATAGCTGTATCTCCTCCGGCAATTAAGCCAATTACCTTTCCCGGATCTACTCCAAAGGTCGGTGGACATTCGGATGCATCTAAAATACCTAGACGTCCTGAGGTACCTGCTCCAATATAAAAAAGCCTTCCACCTTTCTTCATTTTAGTGAGAATGGCTTCTGCTAGTTTTTCAATGGCTTCTACTTCTCTTTCTACTGAAATGGCGACACTTTTGTCTTCTTCGTTCATAAGACGGATTAACTCTCCAATAGAAAGTTGTTCTAATCCATCATAATTTGAAGAAGCCTCAGTAGACAGCATACTCAACTATTTCGAATCATTCTTGCCATGAAAAAGCCATCTGTTCCCTCGTTTGAAGGATTAATTCTTTGCTGATCTTCAAGACTAAATTCAGGGTGAGTTTGGAGAAAGCGTTCAACCTGATTTTCGTTTTCAGATGGAAAAATGCTACAAGTGGCATAGACCAATTTGCCACCAATTTTAGTCATCTGAGAATATCTAGTAATAATATCAAATTGGATGGTTTGAACCCTTTGAAAATAGGCGGGATCTAATTTCCATTTTGTATCTGGATTTCTTTTTATCACACCCGTTCCGCTACAAGGAACGTCAAGTAGCACTCGATCTGCCGAAGACTCCAATCGTTTGATCGTTTTACTCGACTCTATTGCTCTTGTTTCGATATTATGAGCCCCATTTCGTCGGGCACGTTTTTTTAGCTCATTGAGTTTCCATGCTTCTGTATCCATAGAAAGCAGAGTGCCTTTATTGGACATTTCGGCAGCTAAATGCAAGCTTTTTCCGCCCGCACCAGCACAAGCATCTATTACACGCATTCCGGGTCCAACTTGTAAAAAGGGAGAGATCAGTTGAGAACCTCCGTCTTGTACTTCATAACACCCTTCTTTAAAGCTATCGAGTCTAAAAGTGTTTGCCCTTTTTCGGAGTATAATACCAACCTCATTATATGGAAATACTTCAGGCTCTAAACCCTCAAGTACAAGTCGATTCATTAGAGTTTCTCGATCTGTTTTTAAGGTGTTTGTTCTCAAAATCAGATGTGCAGGTACATTTAGCTCTTCGGCGATAGCTGGCCAATGCTCTCCCAATTCAACTTCAGCTTGTCTACAAAGCCAACCTGGAAAACTTTCTCGTATGCCTAACTCTACATTAGAAAGTCGCGGAAAATGAACGGTTCCAAAGTTTTCATACACATCCCAGTTTGGTAGTTTGTTTCCCTTCCAAATCCAATAAACGCCAAAAAACCTCCAAAGGTCTCTCATTTTTAATGAGGGCTCGCTATCTGAAAACCACCAAAGTAAGCGCCAATAGCGCACCATTTCGTATGCGTTCTCTGCAATAAAAGCGCGATCTCTACTGCCCCAATTCTTATTCGACTTGAGTATTCTTTCGATCACCTTATCTGCGTATATTTTTTTCCCAAAACACTGTTCAAGAACTTCTAATACACCTGCTACTAAATTCTTATGAAGGGTTGTTTCTGTCATTTCCAATTTGGGAATATCTGAGGGTCAGATTCATGCATTATTTCTATACACATCTGAATTAGATCGTCACTAGATGGTTTAGAAAAATAATCTCCATCCGATCCGTAGGCAGGGCGATGGGGTTTCGAGCACAAGGTTCTAGGTTTACTATCTAAATAGGCATATCCACCTTGTTTTTCAAGGACTTGTTGTAGCATGAATGCGGACGCACCTCCTTCAACGTCTTCATCGAAGAACAGCACTCTATTTGTTTCTTTGATATGTTCAACAATTTCCCTATTTATATCAAATGGAAGCAAACTTTGAACATCAATAATTTCGATTGAAATTCCAATTTTTTGGAGGAGATCGGCAGCTTCTAATGCTAATCTGCAGTTTGATCCGTACGTAACCACTGTAATATCTTTTCCTTCCTGAATACACTCAACAACTCCAAGGGGAGTTCTGATATCTCGGAGGTTCGAAGGCATTTTTTCCTTGAGGCGATACCCATTGAGACATTCTATTATTAACCCAGGATCGTCGGCTTCTAAAAGTGTATTGTAGAATCCAGCCGCTTTAGTCATATTTCTAGGAACTAAAACATGAATACCTCTTATTAAGTTAATAATTCCACCCATCGGCGAACCACTATGCCATATTCCTTCTAAACGATGTCCTCGAGTCCGAATAATTAAGGGCGCTTTTTGCCTTCCACGAGTACGATAGCGAATAGTTGCTAAATCGTCGCTCATTAATTGCAAAGCATAAAGAACATAATCTAAATACTGAATTTCGGCAATAGGTCTCAATCCTCGCAAAGCCATTCCAATGCCTTGACCAAGAATGGTTGCTTCCCGAATTCCAGTATCTGCAACACGCAATTCACCATGCTTTGCCTGAAGCCCTTCTAGTCCTTGATTTACATCGCCAATTTTCCCAGCATCTTCGCCGAAAATCAGCACTTCTAGATTTTCTTCTAAAATTCGATCAAAATTATCCCTTAGAATAATGCGTGCGTCAACAGAAGAAAGAGCATCATCATAGTTTGCTTCGACTTCTTTAACCGCTATTGCGGAATTCGAATTTTCATTCGTAAGATGCGCAGAATAGCGATCATGATTCTTTGCAAATTCTCGATCTAACCAACTTACGATCTCTTCTTTGGCTGTTAAATTCAACGACCTCATGGCAAAAAGTGCCTTGCGCAGACTCGAGAAGATCTCTCTTCTTCCGGGTTCGCTATTGGAGGCTAGGGTATTAATAATTTCGGATAAGTCTGTATTGGAAGCAGCTTGTGCAGATTGAAGTAATTGAACAGCATGATCTCTTTCTAAAAGAATTGGATCTAAATAATTCTTCCAAGCTGAGGATTTGGCTTTACGAACTGTTTTCTTTGCTTCATTCTCAATTTCAAGCAGGATTTCTTCAGTGCCGAGCGCATTCGATAAAATCCATTCTCGCATTTTCTTAATGCAGTCGAAATCAGATTCCCACTTCAATCGCTGTTCGTTCTTATATCGTTCATGCGAACCTGAAGTAGAATGGCCCTGAGGTTGAGTCATTTCTCTAACATGAATCAATACTGGAACATGCTGTTCTCTTGCGATTTTCTCAGCCTTTTCGTATACATCGATTAACCCAGGATAATCCCAACCTTTTGCAGTCAGTATTTCAAATCCATTTGAGTCGCCTTCCTTTTGAAATCCTTTTAAGATTTCTGAAATATTTTCTTTGATAGTTTGATGGCGAGCATGTACTGATATTCCATAATCGTCATCCCAAATGGAAATAACCATAGGAACCTGCAATACACCCGCTGCATTTACAGTCTCGAAGAAATGCCCTTCGGAGGTACTTGCATTTCCAATTGTACCCCACGCGATTTCATTTCCTTTCGTTGAAAAGAGTGTGGTTTCTGAAAGACTTTCAATATGTCTATAGATCTTTGAAGCTTGGGCTAGACCTAGCAGACGAGGCATTTGCGCTGCCGTTGGAGAAATATCGGGGGAAGAATTTTTTTGGTCTTTCAATGATTTCCAATTTCCATCTTCGTCAAGGCTCTGCGTAGCAAAATGCCCATTCATTTGCCTTCCACCGCTGGCAGGCTCATTTTCATGGTTGGTATCTGCATAAAGGCTAGCAAAAAGCTCTTGAACACTCAAAGCGCCAATGGCCATCATAAATGTTTGATCTCGGTAATAGCCTGAGCGGAAATCGCCGTTCTTAAAAACCTTAGACCAAGCTAATTGCGCAATTTCTTTGCCATCGCCAAATATTCCGAATTTTGCCTTCCCAGTAAGAACTTCACGCCTTCCCATTAAACTCGTCTCGCGGCTTACGCAAGCAAGTCGGTAATCAGCAATAATTATTTCTTTCAATTCATCAAGGGAGATTTCCTCCTTCAATACATTCTTCATGGATAAAATCGATTAGGAGTGAGGGTTTGCAAAAGTAATGAATAGTGCATCGGCAAAGGGCATGCACTCCTTCGTCGACTTGATTTACCTTTAAGGCATGAAAGTCTGCATTATCAATGGCCCTAACCTTAATTTACTGGGAAGTAGAGAGCCAAATCTGTACGGTTCTGAATCATTCGATTCTTTTTTAGAAAAATTGAAGAATGAATTTTCGACTATTGATATCCAATACTTCCAGTCCAATATTGAAGGGGAAATTGTAAATAAATTACAAGAAGTAGGATTTAGTGCGGATGGAATTATTCTAAATGCAGCCGCATATACGCATACTTCAGTTGCAATTGCAGATGCAGTTCGAGCCATTCAATCTACAACGGTTGAAGTGCACATTAGTAATTTACTTTCTCGCGAAAACCTCAGACATTTATCATTAATAGGACCCTATTGTAAAGGGAGTTTAATGGGTTTTGGATTGGATGGATATCGCTTGGCACTGCTTTCTTTTCTGAAAGAATAGTAGAAGAATTATAGAAATTTATTCTGATCTAGGTCTTCGTATTTCCTCTTCTTGAATAGGAAGTAATCTACAACAAGACTGCCTTTATATACTCCCTTTAAAGGCCAGTTGGCAGGCAAGTATTTCAATTTATCCCGTCGCTTTTTCAATTGGCCTAGATGTCTGTAGAAACTAAAATGTGCGCGAATTACCGCAATAGTATGTTTTGGTTTTCCTTGAATAAGAAATAGTGCTCCTGCCATTCCGTCTAATACGAGTCTCAAGAAAATAGCAAGTATTAGATGTTTTCTAGGTAGATTCTTGAATAATACAAAGAGGTTATTTCGAAAATTATAAAAGGTTTTTTTCGGATTGAGGTTACTCAATGTGCCTCCCCCTACATGATAGACAGTAGAGTCTGGACAGTAGAGTATTTTTCCACCTCTTCGCTGAATACGCCAACAAAGGTCTATTTCTTCGAAATGAGCAAAGAACAATGGATCTAATCCACCAATTTCTAAATACGCACTTCTTCGCACAGCTAGGCAAGCTCCTGAAGCCCAGAAAACATGGCATTTATCGTCATACTGCCCTTTGTCTTCTTCTAAATGTTGGAATATGCGTCCACGACAAAAAGGATACCCCCAGGAATCTAAAAATCCTCCCGCTGCTCCTGCATATTCGAATTGCTTTTTTGATTGTTGATTCAATATCCGAGGCTGCAGCGCATCCAGCTTTTTATCGGCTTTGAACTCTTCAATAATTGGACTCAACCAATTTGGAGTTACCTCAACATCGGAATTTAAGAGAATAACGATATCCTCTTGAAGCAGATTCATTCCAAAGTTATAACCGCCTGTATAACCGGAATTCTCTGTATTTCGAAGAATGGCAACTTCAGGGTGGTTTTCGACAATATATTGCAATGAATCGTCTGTAGAAGCATTGTCAATAACATACACCTTAGCTTGTTGTCTACTATTCTCAACAACATTACCCAAAAAGGATTTTAACCAATGAATGCCATTCCAATTTAAAATGGCCACGCCGACACTAAGAGACATTTATACGTTCTTTGGCATGTTTCCATCTTTTGTGCGACCAAAGCCAGTCTTCAGGTTTAGCTTTAATTTCCTCCTCCAACCAGGCAACGTGTAGGTCAGTAAGACTATGATTAGGCATACTGTTCGGACTTTCAGTTAGAAGCCGCGCAGTGAGCTCATAATGCCCTCTTTTAACTCTGTTAGCATTTAGGAATACAACTGCTAAATCTAGTTTTTTCGCCAAATTTTCCACACCCAAATGTACTGGTGTTTTCCATCCAAAAAAGGGAGCACTGTACTTTATTCGATCAGCGCTTGGACTCTGATCTGCCATAAAAATATAAAGGCTGTCAGAAGATTCATTTCCAAGCATATATGGGTAGGTCTCCTTCATTGGGTAGAGTTTCAAGCCAAATTGCTCTCGAATACTTACTACGGTTCTACCAAAGTCTTTATTATTCAGAGGTTGATAAACCGCATGGCAACGCTGGGGAACAAGGAGAGGCATACTCATAGCCATCCATTCAAAATTGGTATAATGCCCCCAGACCAACAAGACCCCTTTTTTCTTTTCATAGAGAGTCTGAAATATTTCTGGATTTGTTAGAACCAATCTTTTCCGAATTTCATCTTCTGAAATACGAAGGCTTTTTATTGTTTCAAGAATGAGATCTGTAAAATGTTGATAAAACTTAGCAGCGATTAAATCGATTTCATTTTCAGAATAATTTGGAAAAGCTCTCCTTAAATTATCTATTACAACCTCTTTCCGATAGCCGAATACACGGTAAACAAGAAAAGAAAGTCCAGTTGAAATACGGTAGACTAACCTAAAGGGAAGAAGCGCAATAAATCGTAAAAAACCAATAACAAAGAAGTGGACTATCATCGGCGATTTAAACGATCCATACTAGCACCATTGATAATCATATTCGAATTTACCCTGCTGCCATTTTGAATAAAATCAGACCCAGTCTCATCTATATCCATTTGTGGCGTTACTCTTCGATTTAGTACCAGCATCCAGCGATTGTTAAAGAACTCTCCTTCGGCATTTGAGTGAATAATTCTATATAGGTCACCCGCACTCTCTGTATTTGCAAATACAAATATTCTATTTACCTGCTCTGTACTGGAAGCAGAACTCAAACGATTGTATTGCCAAATTTCATACGGATACATTGAAGGCTCGTATTTGCGGTCTTCGATTAAATCAGGTGGGCCATATTGTAAATAGGATCTTCCCCTATCTGTTCTATAACCGGGCATTACTCTGGCTCCATAGACATTGTCTACTTTTTCCACTTCATCTAGATAACTTCTGAAAGCCTGTTCTGAATTGACATTGGCAGGTCTATTCTCATCCCAAAAAGCAGAAAGATATTTTTTATGCTGCTCTTCAGTACCATTGTCAATTATTCGCTCTTGCTGTAAGCGGGCAGATGGATTGGAAATAGGATAGAGGATATCGACTAAGAAATGAAGGCTGTCAAGAGATTTAACATTTGTAAGCCAGTGACTTACGGATTTATATTGAAAATTGGAAAAATCAACTTCCGGAATTACATCTGATTTTCTGTACAGAAAGGTTTGACTAGCATCTCTCACTTTCCCTTTAGAGTCTAGCACTTCCATATGAAAATAATAGATGCCACGTGGTAGTTGAGTAATATCCATTGCCCCAGAAACGGTGTTTATACTTTCTGGCTCTAACCTCTGGTATCCAGCATAATTGCTCATTATTTTACCCGCTTTATCAATAAGGTAGTATTTTGCTATTAGCCTATCACTGCTGATTTTGCTAGAGTTATAAACCTCATAATAGAATTGAAATTGATTTAATTCTTTTGGAAGCAGATAATCTCCTACTGGAATAATGGGTTCTGTTTCTTGGTTGGATGTTGTTTTACTAAATATCGGCTCTGAAATTAAAAGAGAATCTGATTCAACGCGCATGAGCAAATCTGCTGTGAGCTCTTGAAAATTTTTGGGGTGATTAACATCAAAGAGTTTCATTTTCAATTCATACTTACCTTTTGGAAGAGCATACCTGCTCTGATGCAAGAAGGTAGATTTTAAAGAAGAAGAGTCTTTTGCAATTGGACTGTTTATGCGCATTGCATCTGAGAAAAAGATACTGTCGTCTTTTTTGAAACTCAATTCTATTTGAAGGGTAGACTGCCATTGGCCATTGGTCAGTTTAGTGGGAGATAAACTTTCACCATCTACTGCAAATACAGTATAAAAAACGCCTTGGTCTTTCTCATTCTGCAATTGAATATAATGAACAAATACTCTTGGTTCCTTTGCAGAAATACCTAAGAGTGGTATGAGCAGGGTTAATAGGCATAGTTTAATATTCATTTGGATTGCTTCAGAAGGTAAATGTGATTCTATATCTCAACAAAATAACGAAAGAAAGTGCGCAAGAGTTGATATCTAAGCCATTTTAAGTCTAAAATAATAGTGATTGAAAGGAGTCCCTACTGTGAATTAGCTTGTGAAAGCTAGTTAACAGTGATAAAATGAATAGATTAAAGAAAAATTATTTTTTCTTGGTCTGAGAAAGAAAGACATTGTATTTTCGCCGCGGAGAGATGGCAGAGTGGTCGATTGCGGTAGTCTTGAAAACTATTGACTGTTACAGGTCCGGGGGTTCGAATCCCTCTCTCTCCGCACTAAGAAACCCCAATAAACTGTTTATCAGTTTATTGGGGTTTCTTTCTTTTGTTATTTTTCAACCGATTGCCAACGACTGAAAAAAAATCTTCAAAACGCGCCTTTCACGGTCGATTAATTATTGCGTTCCATTCTTACAGATAAATTGATTTTGTTTAACTTAGGTTATATCAAAGTGACAATTGTGTTGTTTTACTGAAGTTGTTAAGGACTTTTTACTTTAAAAAAAATAATGAGTACCAGAATTAAAACGGCAATTGGTTTTGTATTAGCATCTGCCCTTATTATTTTATTCTTTTCGCGAATTTTCCCGAAAAACCTCAAAGGAAATACGGGTATAGAAAAGGTGGAGATCATTTTTGATGTAACCAAAATTGTGCATAAAACAATGAAGGATGTCGAGGATGTGTTCTAGGTAAGCCAGATAAAACAGAAGATGTCAGTGGTGAATATCCTTGTGAAAAGTCAAAATGCAAAGAGGCATTTTATAATTCGGGAAAAATTGAAATAATTTTCAGAGAAGGTAAAGTGGATTGGATAACAATAAATGACACTCCTAATTTAACTAGCAATTGGAAGGCTCTTGGATATCTTGGTCTACCCTATAATAAGAAGGCGATTTTTAGAAACGAAGGAGTTGTAACTCGTTGGAGATATGTCAATAAAATTACTGAAATCAGCGTTCATCCAGATTTTATTTTAATCCAAGTCAATTCCACTTATTGAACTTGAAATAGAGCAATTCCTAATTTTTCCTAAATTAAGTTAAAGACTTTGAATAAAATTAGAATCTGCTAACCTCTTCAAATCTTGGCCGTCTCTAAGTCTGTATTCTTTTTGATTTACATCTAAGGCGACAACACTGCATCCTTCTCGCTCTCGGTCGTTACTTCGACCTTGTCCCCGTATTTTTTAGGCTCCATCTTCGCCAATGCTCATTTTCGCGCATCAATTTGAAGGCGTTTACGCTGAATTTCGTTGTGATTAATAATCCTGTTCCCGTTCGCATCGATTGATACGTCCTCTTCTTGGCTGTCTGCAATAGATAGTATTTCAACAAATAGTAAGTCTTGCCTTGCCGCGCGCGCTTAGTGGCCTCCTGCATTGCCTGAGGTTGAATCTTTAATGTATTCAAGAAAGGAAGAATGGCTCTTGTATCCTTTCTTAGCGTATGCCTTTATTAAAGAGATGCGGTCTTCTTCTAAGTGGCTGCAAATTTTATCAAAGGTTTCTCTTGTCATTTCTTCAATTTTTAGAATTTGTCTCGCGCTATTCAACTTAGTATTAGTATAAATATTTGGTAATAAGGTGTTCAATATAAAATTGAGTGCATTTACAGATTTGTAAAATGTATAGGATTGAATACTAGGACTCCTTCCGCTTAAAACGAAAAGGTTTTTGAGAAGAATACTTTTTTTTGTGCAACTTAGGAATGAGAAATCCTAAGTTGTAATCAAACTTGCTTTACGGTGCGCGTACTGATGAATAGTTTTTATCTAGCTCTCCCCAATTGAAAGCCTAGATTTAAAACAGCTGGGGGTCTTTTCCTGCCGTATGTCTTAATGCGGACTAGAAGTCTGCACTATCTTAAAGTAGGGCAGTGCTATATAATATTCTCCTTATCCAAATAAAAAAGTAGGAGGTCCGATAAAAACACGATAAGGTGAGAGCTATTGAAGCAAGTAAGGATTACTTGCTATTCTTTTTAGCATTTTTTTCAATTCTAATTTATTGATGTATCCTGTACCTGCCAATGAAATACCAACGAAAAGGGAGAATACTACATCCAATAGTACTCCTTAATGATATAGCTAAATATGCCAAAAATGACACTAACTATACCAACTTAGTATGGCAATAGAATTAATTGAATTTAGCTTTTTCACAAAATGTTGTTCAATAAGTAGACTAGAGTAAAGATTTAATCAAGGAAAATTGAATCAAACTGAGCGTCTGACATCCTAAGTTAGGCATAGTTTATTTCGAATGAGATATAATTTAAACGACTGCAGTTCAGAACAGAATTGAAAAGAGTTCAAATAGAAAGAGCGCCTATAAGGCGCTCTTTCTATTTGATTAGGTATCAATTTTTGCGTATTTCGCATTTCGTTCGATGAAATCCCTTCTCGGCGGCACATCATCTCCCATTAACATACTAAAGACTCGGTCTGCTTCTGTCGCGCTATCAATCGTTATGCGTCGCAGCGTGCGTTCCTCGGGGTTCATGGTTGTATCCCAGAGTTGTTCTGCGTTCATTTCTCCTAGACCTTTGTATCGTTGTATTCCAACACCTGTTTCCTTTTCACCTCCAAGTTGTTTAACAAGAACATCGCGTTGGTCATCATTCCAAGCATATTCTTGCTTACTTCCTTTTTTAACTAAGTAAAGTGGGGGTTGAGCGATGAAAATATGGCCTTGTTCTACCAATTCTTTCATGTATCGGAAGAAGAATGTTAAGATAAGTGTGGAGATATGACTTCCGTCTACATCCGCATCACACATAATCACAATTTTATGGTATCGAAGCTTGACAATATTAAGTGCTTTGGAATCTTCTTCTGTACCAATGGTAACTCCTAATGCAGTATATATATTTCGGATTTCTTCATTCTCGAAAACCTTGTGTTGCATTGCTTTTTCTACGTTGAGAATTTTTCCTCTAAGCGGCAATATTGCTTGGAAATTACGATCTCTTCCTTGCTTGGCTGTTCCTCCCGCAGAATCTCCCTCGACTAAGAATATTTCGCAAATAGCTGGATCCGTCTCAGAGCAGTCACTCAGTTTACCAGGTAAGCCGCCCCCTTGCAAAACGTTTTTGCGTTGAACCATTTCTCTAGCCTTGCGAGCTGCTATGCGTGCGCGTGCTGCAAGAACTACCTTCTGAACAATCATTTTTGCTTCGGCAGGATTTTCCTCCAAGAAATGCGTGAGCATTTCACCAACTAGTTGATCAACCGCCCCTGCAACTTCATTATTACCTAGCTTGGTTTTGGTTTGCCCTTCAAACTGCGGCTCCATCACTTTTACTGAAATAACAGCAGTGAGTCCTTCACGGAAATCATCTCCCGCAACATCTACTTTTTCTTTTGTCAATAGACCACTTTCGTCGGCATACTTTTTCAAAGTACGCGTGAGCGCTCGTCTAAAACCGGCAAGGTGCGTTCCTCCTTCGTGCGTATTGATGTTGTTCACATAACTGTAGACATTCTCGGTGTACGTAGAGTTATAGTGCATTGCCACTTCTACAGGGACACCTGCTTTTTCACCCTCCATGTAAATTACACTTGGAATGAATTTTTCACGGGTTGCATCGATGAACTCAACGAATTCTTTTAATCCGCCTTCGCTATAAAAACGATTGCTATAAGCAGCGCCTTCTTCATCTACTTCTCTAAGATCCGTTAACGTTATTGCAATTCCTTTATTTAGGAAGGACAATTCACGCATGCGTGCTTCAATGATACTGTATTGATAAACAGTCTCCTGAAGTATATTGTCATCTGGTTTGAAGGTAACAACGGTACCTCGATAATCGCTTTTCCCAACTTCTTTTACTGGATATAAAGGGATACCACATTGATATTCTTGAACGTGCAGCGTTCCGTTTCTATGCACTTCAACCTTTAAATCTTTGGACAAAGCATTTACACAGGAAACACCTACGCCATGCAAACCACCAGAGACCTTATAGCTGTCTTTATCAAATTTTCCACCTGCGTGGAGAACGGTCATTACTACCTCAAGAGCAGATCTCTTTTCTTTTGGATGAATCTCAGTTGGAATGCCTCGACCATCGTCTTTAACGGTAATACTATTGTCTTCGTTTATGGAAACAAAGATGTTTTTACAATGTCCCGCTAAGGCTTCATCTATCGAGTTGTCTACTACCTCGTAAACCAAATGATGCAGACCCTTAACTCCGATGTCTCCGATGTACATGGCAGGTCTTTTACGCACCGCTTCAAGGCCTTCTAAAACCTGAATACTACCGGCATCATATTGCTTTTCTAAATCACTCATGGAATGCTGTAATTCTTATGATAACAGCCAAAAATAACCCATTAAAATGGGTATATAAGCATTGCATCTACTTGATATTTCGGGCTTGTTAACATTTTATGCACAATAGCACTTAAAAGCGATACGAAACTTGAAGTCCGGCTTGAAAACCGACTATCGGATAGCCCAACCAAACTTGGTATCTCTGCGCAAGCATATTATCAAAAAACAAAGTGGCACTGAGATAATCATTGTATGCGTATTGAAGATCCAATCCAAGGTCGATAAACCCATCGAGTTCAGATGCGATTTCGCTTTCTATAGACGAGTCGAAGGCGGTTCTCTTTCCAATATAATGGGCTCTTACACCTGCTCTTAATTGCTTATTGATGGGATAACTGCCTGTAAACTCAGCAGTGAAACTGGGAAGATGGAAGGGAGCATCCAATCGATCCATGCTATACTGAATGAACTCAGCATTTGCTTTAAAATTCCAAGTCTCGGATAAATAGCCCAATTCACCTCTTAGTTTTAATAAATCCGCATTGTCATAGACTACAGAAAAACCAGGTGTTCCTGTGCTATCTGCAAAGAAGGGATCTCGATAAAAGAGAGGAAGGGCATCTACAAGTTCATATCCACCGCTTATTTGAAAGGCTAGCTTTTCGGTAATTCTCCCTTTTAAACCGACTTCAATACTGGTGTATTTTGAAGCGCTTTGCTGAATGCTAGGATATATATATGGATTAGAATTCGAAAGCTCAGAGTAGGAATTATTGTCAAAACGTCCCTTCCAAGAAGCAAATGCAGAGAGATAACTTGGCACAAAAGTATAGTCTGCGGTAAAGGCGGGAAGTACAAAGAAGTTTCCATCATTGCCGCCTTCAACTGGAAGGGTAAATCCATTGTAGCCAAGATCAATTCCCAATTCAAATGCAAAGTCTTTCCATTGCGAAGCCAACCTAGGTTCTAGTCTAAACTGAGTGAAGCTTTGTGATATAGGAGAAACAGAATCGAATTGGGTAGCAAAATGCTCCATATTAAATCCTAGTTCGAGAAAAGTACCACTCAGATTTACTTGGGCATCTGCTGAAAGTCCCATTTGATTTTCAGTATTTCCAAAGCGATCAAAGAAGTGATAATACTCCGCTCCCAAGCCATTAAACACAGATTTCGTTTCTGGCTTTTTAATACGGCTATATCCACCTTTCCAACCAAACTGGGTGTAGGATTGCTGTATGGCTTCATTTCCTAAGCTACTATCAAGTGCCGTGCTTCCTTCTGGAAATCCATAATATCGAACTCCTCGAAAATCGCCTTGAATAGAATTTGAAAGTTTCCATCCATCTAAGTAGTTGAATAAATGAGCGTTTAAACGTGTTCTGTAGAAAGGATTGTTTTCGAAGGCAATATCCTCAACACCGCCACTGAGGTTCATATGGTCTAATTCCACTCCCCATTGTCTTTTAGATGATCGTCCTCCAGAGGTTGTAGCGTGTGCTGTAAATAGGCCATAATTACCAAAACCTAAGTCGATATGATGCTTTGGTAAAACCTGCACAGGAACCTTACTAATAAGCATTGGTTTTAATGGTTCTGGGCGAAAAGAGAATTGCAGGGCACTGCTAGGTACACGGTAACTCACGGGTATTTTAGTATCGGTTGTATCTATGAAATCTGCATTGCGGGAAATCTTGACTGATTCTGTAATTCTGCCCTTATAGCGGTCTAAAACAGTAACTTCTACATTCTTTAGTTGTTCCTGAGCCAATAAGGCTTGAAAAGCAAGTCCTGCACAAAGTAATAATAGATTCTTCTTATTCATTTTCAGGACTTTCAGTTGGCATTTCTATGAAAGGCATTTCATTCTCATCTAAGAATATACTATCACTGGATGCGTTTGGACTGACTTTCGATTCAGCTGCAGCATTATTCTGCGCTTTTTTCATTTGGTCTCTCAAGCTTTTTACCCTTTGTTTGGATGTTTCATCATTTGGATTTTCCTCAATAAAATCGAGCGTATAATTGGCTTGGAAGGGATCGTCGAGCGAAATAAAGTTTTCGACCAAAAGAAATAGGCTTTCTTCTTTCCATTTACCAAAGGATGGAATTCGATCCATTGATTCATATACTTTATCTACTGATTCTGCCTCCAATCCTTCTCGCCTTAGGATGCGCGCAAGGTGATACCCTGATTCAGCGGCAGAAATACCTTTAGGATTTTGATAAAGCACAAGAAAGTCAGCTCTCGCTTCAACTAATTTATCTGTCGCATAATAAGCTCGTGCTCGTTCTAGCTGCCCTTCTGTAATCCATTCGGGAGCCGATTTGTCATCCGACAATACAGAAGTAGCTAGACTAATAACATCTGGATATACCTTTTCTATGGATGCAATACGCATCAAGAACACTTTGCTTTCTCTTTGTATACCTTCTTCTTCACTTTGACTTATGGCTATAAAAAGACTTTTTGCCTTTGAATAGTCTTGGTCTTTAAAGGCCTTTTTAGCAAGTTTATTGGTTGCTAAGTCTTTGTAATCTCCTGCACCCATTTGATGAATGGCATCCCAAATTATAAGAGCCTCTTCCGACTTGTTTTGTCTTTCTAGGCAATCTGCTAGGTAGAAGCGAACTCTGCGCAAGAAAAGACCATTTTGGAATCGATTTAAATACTGTTTCAACTGAACTTCAGCCTTAGAGCAATCTCCGAAAGCGTATAACTCATAGGCGCTATTAAAGAGTGAGCTGTCTAATTGAACTTGCTTTACATCTGCAAAATCAATTTTCTGAACCCAGTCTATATAGTCGTCGATTCTTCCCATATCTGAATAAACCAAACGGGTGAATGAGATGGCCTCATTGGCTTCTTCTGTGCTTGGATAAATTTCAACAACACTTCTCAAACGCTCTGCAGCTTCCTCGAAACGTTCTAAATTTCTAAGGATTAAACCTTCGTTTAGAAGTGCTACTCTAACTAAGCTGTGATCTGGAAAACGCTTTCTAAAACCCTCCATAGCAATTAATGCCTCCGCATTACGATCTAACTTAAGAAGGGTAGCTGCCCTTTCATAGGCTGCTTCAGGCGCATATTTCGATGTGGGATAATCGGCATTTAGCTTTTCTAAGCTTTTTATTTTATCAGGATATTTTGAAAGCAGGCCTTCGCAGTTTGCCTTTTGCAATAGAGCATAATCGGCTTCTTTCGAATTGAATTTCAATGCTTGAGAATAATAATCTAAGGCAACCAAATAGCCACCAGTCACGAAGTAACAATCTGCTGCTCGTATTCGAGCATCTGCACGCAATGCATCTTCTTTGGAATAATGATTCACAAAAGCACGGAAATTCTGTGCAGCTTTTTGATAATCTTTAATTGAAAAGTGCGAGTAGGCTATGTCGTATTCACTTAGAACATATTCGCTTGTAGCTTGTGCTCCTGGACTTTTTCGAAAAGATTCAAAAGAGGCAATGGCTTCCATAAAATTCTTTCTTCTATAATACCCCTCTGCTTCCCAATAATGACTTAATGCGAGGTAATTCGATTGGATGGGTGCGGTACGAGATTCTTTAAATAGATTGGCGGCCTCCTCATATTTTGTAGCATTAAACAACTCAATACCTCGAAAATAGGCAGCCTTTTGATAGGCTGCTTTTAGTTCAATATTGGGCTTGTCAATGGCACGAATACTTTTCATTGCCTTATCATAATCTTTCTGAGTTAGATAGAGTTGGGCAAGAAGGCTGTTGAGTTCTTTTTTATTATCAGAGTTGGGATAGTCCGATAAATAATCGCCAATAACTTTATCTACCGCTTCATACGGACCATCTAATTCGTAGTTGAGTTTTGCATATATAAATCGAGCTTGCTGCGTAAGCTCCTTGCTTCCGTCTGTTTTTGAAGCCGAAGAAAAGGCGGTGAGCGCTTGAGATTTATTATTTGTTTTGAGGTAGCAGTCTCCCAGATGGTACCAAGCATCTTGCGATAGGGGTCCATTTGATTGGGTTATCTTATTAAAAGACTGCATGGCTTCTTCAAAACGACCCATCTGATAATAGGAATAGCCCAATTGATAATGATCTTGCTGCCGAAAACTATTTCCTAGCTCCTTATATCTTTCAAGATGAATGGCGGCATCGGTATAATTTCCTTTTCGGTAATAGGCATCTGCAACAAGGTGTTCAATCTCATCTCTTCGAACAACATCTTCTTGGTTTAAGATCTCCTTTGCTAAATCAATTAGTTCTGTATACCGTGCTGTTTTATAATATATCTGAGCGAGGTAATACGGAACAATGTCTCCAAATTGCGCGTCTTCCTTTAAGGCTTCAAACCCAAGAGCCGCATCGCTATAGGCACTGTCGGTATATAAAATGAAAGATTTATAATAGGAAGATGAGGCTGCATATTCAGATTTATTCGCAGCTACTTCCGAGAATAGGGTTTTGGCTTGAACAAAGTCTTTTTGAATAAAAGAGCTGTAGGCTTTCTTGAATTTTATTTCCTCTCTTTTTTTCGAATCAACCAAGGCGACATCCACTTTTGAATACCATTCGTAGGCATTGCGGTATCTTCTTATTCTAAAAAAATGCTCTGCAGTATACAGTTGCAAAGGCGTAAGCAAAGCACTATTGGGATAGGTATATTCAAAATTTTCTGATAGGCTTTCTCCATCTGAATTCAGCAACTCCAATCCAGCTACCACAGCACGAAACTCCGTATACTCTTTTCCCAGGCCTTTTTGTGTCTCTGCTTCTTGAAATAGAGGCGCCTGAGCACTTGCAAAAAGTTTGAGTTCGTAGAGCTCATGACCTTTCAACCATTGAGTCCTAAATCGTTCGGTTGGTTGAGCCCAAAGTTGCTGACTAGCAATAAATAGCAAGGCCCAAGCAAAGAGGTTATTATTCTTCATTCTGAATTCAAAGGTAGATGCAGTTTTGCCTAGGTATTTCATTTAGTTCAATCACTTCTTCAATGCTAAATGTTGATTAGTTTAACGGAAAGATCAGAATAAAAGTGCGCTCATTTTCAATTGAAGTATTTGGAAATAAAGCAGGTATACGGTTCTTGCTTTATGCATTTTCAAGGACGTCTGATTTTAGACAATCTAGACAAGTTTGGTATCGCTTTTTAAATGGGCCTGTTCGATAATGGCTTCATACCCCAATTTAAATTTATTTTGAATGTTTGGCCTGAACATAAACGGTCTTCGTTTGAGTTTGGCCTTGATTTAATTCATACGATGTAAAAAGGGTTTATTTCTTTTTAAATGAGTTGGGCTTTGTTCTATCTCAATTTTCTCTCTTAAGGATCAATAATATTCAGAAATATTTTGTTTCTCACAAAATGGTTTAACACGATTTAAATGCTATTTACGATCTCTATAGTTTAAGCCTTTGGCGCAGTTCTTCTTTTTGTGTTTTGGTATTTATAATGGGAAGCAAGGTTGGCTTAATTTTCCTAATCACCTTACTTTTCGGATTAGCGAGGGGTTTTCCTCTTTTCTTGTATTTTACAACAGAAGCAAAAAGAATCAAATAAGACTTATTGCAGTAACTGAAGTAGGTTGTAGTTCATTAAATCAGTAATCAAGTCGAAGGGAATGGGTTTGGCAAAACTTATTTGAACAGAATCTTTACCCTGTTTATACGCTTTCAGCTTTACCTTAAGGTGAGCATGTGCGCCGGGGAGTGCATAAATTCCAATATGTATTCGATGCGCAGCGAAATAGATTATCGGTCTTTTTTTATAATGGTAGGCAGCCATTCCATAGATAAAAGACTCTTCAACCTCAGGTAATTTTTTAACTATATGTTCGCGCATTGCTTGTAGTTTTTCCTGAATGTTGGCAGGAAAAGAAGCGATGTATTCATCTACTGTAGAAATTGTACTAGAGTCCATTTGTACTTAATTGCCTTGGCGTCAATCTGCGCATTCACTTTTCTAATTTTGGAATAAATATTTAATTCAAAGCTAAGTTCATTTTTCTCTATTCTGTCAGAATAGAGAAAAAATATGGAATATTAATTGCGATATTAAACATTTCCCTACAATAAGTAAGAATGAAGACTTAATTGGAAAAGAAAATAAGCCCAGAGTATATGACGAATTGAAACCTCTCTCCACATTAAGAATTAAGATGCCATTCATTCGAATTTTCGCTCATCCATATAAATAAAAAAGACTCTTTCAAGCTTTAAAGCATCACGGCGTTTTATTCCTCCGTACTCCGCAAAATGATTCTCAATGCTGTATTCTTTTTGAAATAGGCCCAAGTCCAATTTAAAAATATGATCAATTTATTCCGCACACTTAAGATGAGCATAAGGTGCAAGAACATCCAAACGATCCAAGCAAATAATCCTTGAAAACTCCAGAACGGAAGATCAACCACGGCTTTGTTCTTTCCAACCGTTGCCATTGAACCTAAATCTTTGTATTCGTATTCTTTTGGGGATTTTCCATTCAACAGTTCCTTTAGGTTTTTTGCAAGCAATTGAGCTTGTTGATTTGCAACATTTGCCAATTGGGGATGGCCATTAGGATAAAGGGGGGTCTCCATAATTGCCTGATCGCCCAAGACGTAAATATCCTCTCCTTTTAGAATGCGATTGAAGCGATTTACTTTAATTCTATTTGCCTTTCCAATCTCTTTTTTCTCTATACCATTTAGAGAAAAAGCAGTTACACCCGCGGCCCAGATAACCGTTTTGGTTAATAAGTGATGGTCGGTATTATAGGTAAGAACGTTTCCATCGTAATTATTTACAATGGTATTGGTATAAATGCTTACCCCGAGCTTCTCTAGAAATGCACGTGAGTATTTCCGAGCATTGTCGCTCATGGCATTCAGCGTATTGCCGCTTCCTTCCATGAGCCAAATTTTCAATTCGGAAAAGTCTAATCGGTGGTAGTCAATAGGTAGAAGTGTGTTCTTGATTTCGGCAAAGGCACCTGCCAATTCTACGCCGGTAGGACCTCCACCTACCACTACAATATTATAGAGTGCTTTCTTTTCTTCTTGGTTGGCTGTTATGAGTTTTTCGAAGATGGAAAGAATATGGTTTCGTATTGAAATAGCATCGTAGGTCGATTTTAAACCGAGGGAGTGCTTTTTTATTTCTTCGTTTCCAAAGTAATGCGTTGTACAGCCCATGGCCAAAACCAGATAATCGTATGGGTAATCGCCAATGCTTGTGCGAAGAATCTTTTCTTCTCGCTTAACCTCTACGGCTTTGGCAAGTCGTATTCCAACATTCCTGTTTTTACGGAATATATAGCGCAAAGGGAATGAAATACTGGAAGGCTCAATTTGCGATGTTGCTACCTGATAGAATAGTGGCTGGAATTGATGGTGATTGAGTTTATCGATTAAAAGCACATCGAATAGTGCGGTGTCTAGGTTTCTTGCTAGGTTGATTCCAGCGAAGCCTCCGCCGACAATCACTACCTTTTTCTTGTTCATAATACACTTTGTTCTTCTTCCGAAAGGGATTCGGTATATGAACATCGAAGGTACTCTTTTAAAGACTCAATGAACGATTAAGTCTACTGATTTCCCTTATAAAAAGAAGGTAAATAAATAGGAGAGCAGCGCAAATTATACACATGATTTAAATAAAAAAGGCGCCCATTGGGCGCCTTTTTTCAGTTTACTATTTTCTTTGGTGATCTATCCGAATCAATCGTTGATATTGTGTTTCATCTGATACCCATTCAAGCATATAGGTTCCAGTTGCAAGGCTTGAAACTTCAAGTCTCACCACTTTTAATCCACCTACTAAACTCTTCCGAATAATTTCTTGACCTCTTAAGTCAACTATTCGAACTTCACTTACTTGCTTTCCTACAGGCACTTCTAGATTGAGTATGTCTGAGGAAGGATTGGGATAAATAATCCATGAACTTGATCCTGTTTCTTCGATTCCGATTCCGCTGATTACAATCTGTTCAGTAGAACTGTCTCTTCCGCATCCATTTTCTACCACTAAGGAAACAGTATAGTTTCCTGGGCCGGCATACTGATAGGTTGGACTGTTCTGCGCACTTGTATTACCGTCTCCGAAATACCATTTAACAAAACTAAAAGGAGCTCCTGTGCTTAGATTGCTGAAGTTATATTCTCTTTGAATGAAGGTAGAAGTAGAGTTGATGGCTACCGTTGGCGATTCAGAAACAGTGAGGACATTTGTTAGCGTATTCGATCCACCCGAATTAAAGCTTTCTAACTCCATAGTAGAACTACCTGTTCCGCTAAACTGAATGCTGTGCGGTCCAGGACCCGTTATTAATGAAGGGGTTGCCAATGCACTGAATTCCCATTTGTAATTCACTCCTGCTTGCACATTGGTTACCTCTACTATATAGGGTTGACCTAGGCAGGGCTGACTTGGATTTGTACTAATCTGGGCTATGCCAGGGGCACTGATTCCTGCGGCTACAAAACGAATGTTGTCTATATACAGATTGTTTCCGTATCCGTTTATAGCTACAAAAGCAGCAGAAATCGACTGACCTGCAAACGCAGTTAGATCAATAGTATCTGTTCTCCATTCTGATTGAGATGGAACAAAACTGTTAGTCACCACAGCTGGAACGGTGGCCAATGCGGTTCCAACCTTACTGTATTCGATGTAGGTGAAATTCAATCCGCAGTCATCACTAATGCGCACATCCAATCCATCAAATAAGGTTGTGCTATAACCGGCATAGGCAACATCAAAGATTAATTGAGTGTTTCCTGTTGCAGGCACTTGCACCTGTCCTGTGATTAAGAAATCTTCTTCACCTGGTGCATTATAACTGAAGTTGTCAATGCGTGTAACTCTTGAATTACTTCCATTTATTCCAACCGCAGAAGCCAATGTCCATGTATTGCTTAAATCTGGATTCTCCAACTTAAAACCTGGAGGCGGAAATAGGGGTGCATTTAAGTCGAAGTCTTCTACCACTGCGATACTTTGACCCGGACTTACATCTACTACATTGGTGATTTCTATGGAGTCTGTACCAAATGTATTGCTGGCAAGTAAACGAACCGTATACATTCCGTATTGAGAGAAACTCACTTGTGGGTTTTGATCTTGTGCGTTTGTTCCGTTTAAAAACTGGAAGGTATTTGGAAAAATCTTCCATTCCCATTGGTTGGGTGCGTTGGAACTAAAATCCAATAGATCTACTGGAGAGTTTAAACAGCTAGTGCTCGTAGATGTACCGAAGAGCGCTCCAGGAGCAGCGTTGTTTTCAACCAAATGGAAATCGTCTATTGCCATATCGCTGGTAAAAGCGGCACCCGTGATTCCTCTAATGCGGAGGTTAATGGTTTGTCCCACCCAATTGCTCAGAGAAACACTCGTTTGAACCCATTGGTTTCCTTGATCGCCAGTAATGGGGGTCATAATATCTTCTATAATTACTCCATTGGCAATTATATCTATATGCAATTCGCCCATAGCTGCACCATACATATGGTACCAGAACTCTAACTTCGGAGATATTGCACCGCTTAGATCTATACAAGGTGTTTGTAAAGTGGCCTCTTGTATAAAGCAATTGGTCGCTTCTAAATATAAATAATTGCCACTAATGGAGCCTGGAGTATGATTGGAGTTCGGTCCTGTATTGTTACTCGCTGTAGTTCCAGAATTCACTCTCCAATCAATGGCATCAGAAACGCCATTTTCTAGGTTTTCCCAATCACCTGGGAGAGAACAAATGGTTCCTCCGCAATTTGTAGCGGTTGCACAACTGTTAAAGATGTCGAAGTCTTCTGTTGAAGGAAAAGCAATACCAGCCGTCGAGTTGAGTATGTTGATAGATAAATCAAGTGAGTCATTAAAACGATTCTGGTCTCCAGCGTAGTTGACCGTTGCCCATCCAGAATATAATCCGCTTACAAATGAAGTAGTTGTTGGGAAGTCGTAGATTTCTGTTTGACCTGCTAAGAGCGTATCGGTTATATTAAATGTTTGAGTATTTGATATTCCGCCTGAGCTTGTAAGGCTATAATGCACTTGGAAATTATATGCACTATCTAAGCCATTGTTCGATATTTCTATGGAGGGAATGATATTGGAACTCTGGCATTCTGGCGAACCATTTACAGGTTGTACTAAGGCATTTACGCCTAGATCTATTTCTAATACACAGCCAAAGGTTCCACCTGCTTGAAAGATTGCATCGGCTCTTTGACCCACAATCGCACCATTGCGTGCACGTACGGCAAACCAATGGTCGTCTTGCGGATTTAATCCTAAGATGACGCCACTAGTAGTCGAGCTTGTACTTATCGAATCCATATACTTATTGCCTAAGACAAAAAGATCGTAGTCCGTTGCACCAGACGAGGCAGTCCATGATAAACCAATACTATCTGGACAGATATAATCTACCGTGAGATTATTCGGCATGGCGATAATATTGAATGGATTACTCAGTATTAACTGGCCGGATCTGCTTACGCGAATCATTGCATTGCCAATGGTGGCAGAAGGTGGACTGGTCCAATTGAATAAACGAGTATTGGCAGGAACATTATTGCTCAAGGTATTCCAGCTTGATCCGCCATTCAATGACATCTCTATAGTGAAAGGCGTTGTGCCTGCTGGAGCATGCCAGCGAATTACTTCGGGTTGGAAGGGAACCACTGATTCTCCACCAACGGGCCAAGCGAAAGATATTTCATTCTTTACAAATTGCCATGTAATGAAATACTCTTGCTCGCCAAATGGAATGGCGCTAGCGTCAACAGTAACGGTATATAAACCTGCAATAGGATCTGTTATTGTTATTTGCTCGGCATTGTTTAAACTATCTACGGCTCTAACTGCATTGGCACTGAGACTGGCAACCGAAGGGTTTGGATCCAAAACCCATGGCTGATATACTGTTCCATTGGGGCTGATTATAGTAGCATCTAAATTATTTATCAATTTTCTAGAGGCAATGAGGCTTCCGGAAGGATCTACCCAATACAGCATTGCTTTTAGTTCTTTGGTCTGATCGGGAACCGTAATGCTAAAGGTTTTGGTTTGTCCATTGGTTACACTATCGCTGGTGTAGTTGGCATCCTCTATGGCTTCAATAGCATACATGGCATTTACTCTTCCATAGCCGTAAATGAAATCGGGTCCGGGATTACCCAAATCTTGAGCTGTATTCATTAAAATGGATTTCATCAATCCACCAGAAGGATTTGCCCCTGCATTGTTTTTCATATAGGCATCATAAAGTACCGCTAGGGTTCCTGAAACACCAGGGCAGGACATAGACGTACCGGTCTTTAGTCCGTAGGTATGAGGATCGATGGTAGAATATACATTCGTACCCACGGCTCCTACATCGGGCTTTATTCTTCCATCTGCAGCAGGGCCTCTACTCGAAGAGCCTGCAATAACATCGTTGCTTGTAATATTGGCAACACATACCACGTTCTTACCAATTTTATGACCACCAGTAACATTTCCCCATCCTGAACCTGCACCATAACCGCAGTTTTGGGTTCCTGCATTTCCCGCTGAGAAAACATGAAGCAAAGAGCGGTGCTGACGACTGTCGTTGTCTACTTGAGACGTGAAAGAAGTATAACCTGCATTGCAACCATTGCTATAAGAAGAAGAGGTAATTAATACTCCATAGGTTGCATAATCTTGGTCTATATCCGAAATATTATCTGGATAATCGTAATACACCATATCGGCGGCTGGCGCCATTCCCATTCCGCGAGGGTCTCTGTTTCCTGCTCCGAATATGGTTCCTGCTACGTGGTCTCCATGGTCTCCATTGCTCGCTCCGGCCTTATTGAGTATTAATCTACCCTGAAAATCGATATGGGGCCCAATGGAGCCATCGTCTCCCAATCCTACTACTACGTTTTCGCCGGTATAGGGAAATTGACCATTGGTTTGCGCTCCATGTATTCTGGCGCTGGTTCTAGCATTGAAATTCTCTGGTGTACCGGGCTCATCTGCTTCCTGTACAAATTCGACAATGGGCATTTTCATTAAAGCATCCAAGCCGAAGAGTGAACCTTCAACAGATAGCATCCCAATATCGGAGTCTTCTTTTACGATTCTGAATCCGGTCTCGCGCTCGATGCGTTGCTTCCAATAATTATAATCTGAATCAATGTGAATGTGGATATCCAGCTTCGCAATGTCTTTGCTTGCCCACATCCATTCGGGAAACTCTTTGCGGAGCATGCGTCCAGACATTCTGGTTTGAGCCGGAATAGGGAAGAATCCGAAGAATGCATTCTGATTATTCAATCGAACAACTTCACTAGCGGGTACGCTGATTACATATCCATTAATAGGAATGGGATGGCCAAATTTAATGCCGTGCTTTGTTAGCTCAGCAATGTCTGCGTTGGATGGCAGCGATTCAAATTGGGCTATGCCATAGAACTTTTGGGTTTCTTGATCGAAGGAATAATGTTCTTTATTCCAATTGAAACGTGTCTCTTCACTTGTTTTGTACGTTCCGTCCTGCAGAAGGAGGCGCATCTGTGCTGAAGTTTCCATTTGTAGAAACAGCGCAAATACCGCTAACGATAAACGTTTGAGCATATGTGTGTGTTTTGTAATTTCTTTAAGATAACAAAAGTAGAGCATTAAAGTTGAAACATGCATTCATAAAAATTGAGTTTAAATTTGTGCGCAATGAAAAGAATCTATCTCATACTGTCGATTTTCATATCGGCCCATCTTTCTTCCCAACCCATTCCTTATAGTATTGGTGAACTCGTTAACGAACTTAGAAACCTTCCACCTTCAAGACCCAAGGTATTGTATGTTGCCGCTCATCCCGACGATGAAAATACGCGGGTTATTGCGTGGTTGAGCCGAGGCGCTCATGCCGAAGTGGCTTATCTATCGCTCACAAGAGGCGATGGTGGGCAAAATCTCATTGGCACCGAGCTGGGAGCAGGACTAGGAGTTATCCGCACCAATGAATTAATGGAGGCAAGAACCATTGATGGTGGAAGGCAGTTCTTTTCGCGTGCTGTGGACTTTGGATACAGTAAAAATCCGGAAGAGACCTTCGAGATTTGGGGAAAGGATGCCATTTTATCGGATGTAGTGCATGTGGTTCGGCAGTTTAAGCCGGATATTATTATTACGCGCTTTCCCAGCGATGGAAGAGGAGGGCATGGACATCATACTGCCAGCGCAATTCTAGCCGAAGAGGCTTTTGATCTGGCAGCGGATTCTACTGCTTTTCCCGAGCAATTGACGGATTTGGAAGTATGGCAGCCCAAAGTATTGTACTGGAACGCCAGTTCGTGGTGGGATAAGACCCTTCCAGAGAAAGCGAAGACCAATCCAGACATCATTGAATTCAATGTGGGCATCTACGATCCTTTTACGGGCTTTTCATGCAATGAACTGGCCTCGCTCAGTCGCTCTATGCATAAGAGTCAAGGATTTGGAATACCCATGAGTAGGGGGGAGAAGATGGAATACCTCGAACGCAAAAAAGGCAAGGGCGATTTCAAGGAAATTATGCATACCGCAACGGCAGACCAAGAAAAACAGGAAGCACTTTTAACAGAAATAGAGACGGCCTTACTTGCAGGCAATCGCATGCAAGCCATAGAGTTGGCCTTACAACTGAAAGAGGATTGGAAAGACGCACCTACTATCGCAAAAATAGATCGATGGATTGCGGGGGCATTGGGCATCTATGTAGAAGCTTTGGCCAAGAATGAGTTTGGCGTAAAAGGATTGGAAGCAGAATTGAAAGCAGAGGTGATAGCACGCATTCCGTATGAAGGATTGAAATGGACCGGTATAAACTGGAACGGAAAAGAAGAAGCTTTTTCGAAGGAGATGATCAACGATCAGAGTATAACGCTAGAAGGAAGCATTCTTCTTAAAGAATACAATCAACCCTATTGGCTTGAGAACGATTTTAAAGGACGCTTTGATGTAGACGATAAAGACATTGGCAAGCCCATAAACGATGTAGGTCCTTATGTGCGCTTTGAGATCTCTTTGAAAGAAAAGACCATTTACCTTACTATGCCGGTTGAGTATAAGTGGAACGATCGAGTAGCGGGTGAATTGAGCAAGCCCTTTGCGGTGGTTCCTGCCTTGAGCCTTACTTTCTCAAGAAATCAGATTCTTTGTACCAAAGAGAATCCAGCGGTTGAGGTAGAACTGATTGTAAAGTCGTGGAAGGGAAAAGTCTCGGACAATATATTATTCGACCTACCCGAAGGATGGTCTGCAAAGCCTGGCTTTATTGCTGTAGACTTCTCTGAAGTAGGAGAGGAGAAGCGATTTAAAGTAAGCTTCTCTTCCTCAAAGAAAGAGTCTATGGCCGTGCTCCGTCCGCGTTTTGAGATTTATTCTGAGAAGGTAAAGAGCTATCAGGCAATCGACTATCCACATATAAAGCATCAAGATTTATTCTTAGAGTCGAAACTGAATGCCGTAAAGACCTCCATTGTCTTCGATAAGGGCAAGATTGGCTATATAGCAGGGGCAGGAGATAAGGTAATGGAATCGTTACAGCAGTTGGGATTCAATATAGAATTGCTGACCGAAGAAGACATCCGCAAAAAGGATCTCTCTCAGTATATGTCTATTCTCACCGGCATACGCGCCTATAATACTCGCGAATGGTTGCCAGAGGTACAGCCTATTCTCATGAAATATGTAGAAGAAGGGGGGAATTACATTGTACAATACAATACCAGTGGGTCGGATTTAAAGCTGCGGTCTTTTGGTCCGTATTCCATAGAATTGGGAAGAGATAGGGTAACCGACGAAAATGCGGAGGCCAAATTGGTAGATCCCACCCATGGCGTATTCAATAGACCCAATAAAATAGGTCCGGCTGATTTTGATCATTGGGTGCAAGAAAGAGGATTGTATTTTGCCAAAGAATGGGCAGACGAATACCGCCCCTTAATCAGTTGGCAAGACAAAGAAGAAGCACCGCGTTTGGGAGGCTTATTGGTAGCGCATTATGGCGAAGGAGCCTTTATGTATAGCGGTATTTCCTTCTTCAGACAGCTGCCCGTAGGTGTGCCTGGGGCCTATAAGTTATTGGTAAATATGCTTTGCTATGAGCCAGAATAGAAAACCTTTTCAAGGACTGCGGAATTGGAATAGCCTACACAGTTTGGTCTTGTCTTTTCTACTCTTACAGATCATATTCTACTACATACTTACACTCTATTATTCTTAAAGCATGAATTGGTCCGATTGGATAATCTTAGCTTTAACCATGCTGACTATTGTTGCAGCGGGTATATGGCAAACGCGCTCTAAACAGAGCATCGATCAGTATCTCCGAAGTGGAAACGAAATGGGCTGGTTTAGCATAGGTATGGGGGTAATGGCAACCCAGGCCTCGGCCATAACCTTTTTAAGCGCCCCCGGCTTGGGTTATGAAAGCGGAATGCGCTTTGTGCAGTTTTACTTCGGTATGCCCATTGCGGTGGTTATCATTAGCCAGTATTTCATTCCCATTTACTATAAACTAAAGGTATATACCGCCTATGAGTACCTAGAGCAGCGCTTCGATTTGCGAGTGCGCTTGTTTACTGCCTTCCTCTTTTTAATACAACGCGGATTGGCAGCGGGACTTACCATTTACGCACCTGCCATTATACTGAGCACTATTTTGGGTTGGAATCTGAACCTGACCATATTGAGTGTAGGAGGAATGGTGATACTCTATACGGTAAGTGGAGGAAGCAAAGCCGTAAGCATAACCCAGAAATGGCAGATGTCTGTGATACTCGGTGGAATGCTTGTAGCCATGGGAATTGTGCTTTTCTATCTGTTAGATCGCGTAAGCTTCAATGAGATTTTACTCTTGGCCGGAAGGTCGGATCATATGACCGTGATTGATACCGGCTTTGATTTTAATGAGCGCTATACCCTTTGGAGTGGATTGACAGGCGGACTCTTTTTGGCCTTATCGTATTTTGGAACAGACCAAAGCCAAGTACAGCGTTATTTAGGCGGAAAGAGTGTGAAATCGAGCCGATTGGGCTTGCTCTTTAACGGAATTGTGAAGATACCCATGCAATTCTCCATTGTCTTTATAGGCGTATTGATCTATGTCTTTTATCTCTTCCAAGCGCCCCCGATACACTTTAATACTGCCGGAGTAGAAGCCTTAAAGAAATCGGAGAAGTCTAGCGAGTTGAATGAAATTCAAGAGAGTTTTAATCGCAATTTTGAGATCATAGAAGAGAATAGAGATCTCTATATAAATGCCGTTCGGCGCAACGATATCTTCTCTCAGAACCGCGCTTCAGAAGGATTGGAAAGGGCAGAGGCCACCGAGAAGTTGTTGAGAGATGAGGTACGCACCCTGATACAAAGCACCCAACCCGACCAAAGTGTAAAAGACACCAATTATGTCTTTTTATACTATATACTGAACCATTTACCCCACGGACTTATTGGATTGCTCTTGGCAGTGATACTGAGCGCAGCCATGTCTTCTACCTCGGGCGAACTGAGTGCACTTAGCTCCTGTACGCTGATTGATTTTTATAAACGATTGGGTGGAGAAAAGAAAGAGAAAACCTTTTTATTGACAGGAAAATGGATGACGGTGGTCTGGGGTCTCTTAGCCATAAGCTTTGCATTGGCAGCACGCTTATTCGACAATCTCATAGAGATGGTAAACCTCTTGGGTTCATTGTTTTACGGAACCATATTGGGTGTCTTTTTGGTGGCTTTCTTCTTAAAGAAGGTGAAATCGAAGGCTGTTTTTCTTGCCGCCATCTTAGCCGAGAGTGCCGTACTGATCATTCACTTAGGAAGGGTACAGAATTGGAAAGCTTTTGAAGCTTTTCAGGTAGAATACCTCTGGTATAACGTCATTGGATGTGTACTCTTATTGGGATTTGCTCTTTTGTTCTCGTTTATACTTCCAGAGAAAGACAAACCCAAAGCCGTCGCTGAGGTTTAGCTCGGACTTACTCGTTTAAATTTTGCGCATAGCCTTCTTTGCCCTAAGGGCAAAGAAGCAAAGGCCGCACGGCCAATTGTTGTGAGACCTTACGGCGGTTGACTGTGGGGACGGATGTCTGTGGGTCGGTATTGCCGATGATTGTGGGTCGGAAGGGCGGATTATAGTGGGTCAGAAGGGCCGATGATTGTGGGTCGGAAGGGCCGATTACAGTGGGTCGGAAGGGCCGATTACAGTGGGTCAGAAAGGCCGATTACAGTGGGGCAGAAAGGCCGATTACAGTGGGTCGGAAGGGCCAATTATAGTGGGTCGGAAGGGCCGATTATAGTGGGGACGCACGGCCGTGCGTCCCAGCCATTAATATCAAATAGGAATATCCGGGTTGGGTTTCATTCAACAAAATCAATATAATCATTGAAGGTGGGATTGAAATTGGCGGGCAGAAAAGGAATGAACAAATCCCGCAGGGATGTGAGATTGTGGGGCGGTAGGACTGATGATTGTGGGTCGGAAGGGCGGATGATTGTGGGTCGGAAGGGCCGATGATTGTGGGTCGGAAGGGCCGATGATAGTGGGGACGCACGGCCGTGCGTCCCAGCCATTAATATCAAATTGGAATACCCGGGTTGAGTATCATTCAACAAAATCAATATAATCATTGAAGGCCGGATTGAAATTGGCGGGCAGAAAAGGAATGAACGAATCCTGCAGGGATGTGAGATTGTGGGGCGGTAGGACTGATGATTGTGGGTCGGTATTTCCGATTACAGTGGGGCAGAAAGGCGGATGATTGTGGGTCGGAAGGGCCGATGATAGTGGGGACGCACGGCCGTGCGTCCCAGCCATTAATATCAAATTGGAATACCCGGGTTGGGTATCATTCAACAAAATCAATATAATCATTGAAGGCCGGATTGAAATTGGTGGGCAGAAAAGGAATAAACAAATCCCGCAGGGATGTGAGATTGTGTTGTCGCACGGGCTTCAATGAGTGGGGTCGCACGGCCGTGCGACCCCACCATTGAAGTCATCTCAATTATCATCGAATCTGATTTTATGATGTATGTAGGAATGCCTTTGTGTTTTGGATTGTGGAAGTGAGTATATTGTAAGATTATTTAAGCGTCCATTGAAATCGCAGGTTTTCTTGTTTAATGGGGATTTGTTTGGTTTTGGTGGGCTCAGATTGTTGGTGGATGAAAGCTGGAAAGTGTTGCAAAGAGTGCGAAAAGGAGGGAAGAGGGGCTTGTATGATTCTGGGTATAGAACAGTCTAAAATGACAATTAAGAAGTAAAATATAAATGGGAACATATATAGATAACAATCTAATCAAGGATGAGAAGGTTGAATTGGAGACAACGTATCACTGGATAATTTTCTGCAATCTCAGAGCAGTCCTAACTTTATTTATAGCACCCCTTATTGATAGATACACCGATGAATTTGCAATTACCAATAAACGAGTAATAATAAAGACAGGATTAATCAGCAGGAAGACTTTTGAAATGAACCATTCAAAAATTGAAAGTGTGAATGTTGACCAAGGGATACTTGGAAGAATACTTGGGTACGGAACAATCAGAATAGTTGGATCGGGTGGGAGTAAGGAAGTTTTCCCAAAGATTCGAAATCCATTGAAGTTCAGAAAGAAATTTCAAGAATTGTCGAATTGAGTTTTTATGTAGTTGGGGTTTTGACCTAAGGCAAGAACTAGGGATCTGAGCCTACTTAAAATTACAACTGGGTCATTGTGACGAATAATTGAACTCGCTCTACAACAGTATAATTTAAGCTTAGTAGATTATAAATCAAAACGAGTAAATGAAAAAGATGTACGCTCAACTAAAGAGAATCTCAAAAGTCTTTGCAGTCTTATTCATCAGCATGGCATTTGCTCATACGCTGAGTGCTCAAACCCAAATAGGTCAGGACATAGACGGTGAAGCGAGTCAAGATCAAAGCGGCTGGTCAGTGAGTATGTCCTCAGACGGCAAGCGTGTGGCCATTGCAGCGTCTGAACACGATGGGAATAGTTTTCGGTTGGGTCAAGTACGTATTTATGAGTTAGTTGGAGGCGTATGGTCGCAATTGGGTCAAGATATAGATGGTATATCATATGGAGATAGAAGCGGCTGGTCAGTGAGTATTGCACCAGATGGCAGCCGTGTCGCTATAGGGGCCACACAGTGGTCCAACAGTTTTGGGGATCAGCCAGCAGGGTATGTACGTGTGTATGAATTAGTAGGAAGTGTATGGACTCAATTGGGTTTAGACATAGTTGGAGAAGCACTTAATGATCAGAGTGGTTATTCAGTGAGTATGTCTTTAGATGGCAGCCGAGTAGCCATAGGAGCTATTGATAACGATGGAAATGCTAATGATGCAGGGCATGTAAGAGTATATGAATTAGTCGGTGGCGTATGGACTCAATTGGGTCTAGACATCGATGGCGAAGCGGTCCGTGACTATAGCGGTTGTTCAGTAAGTATATCTTCTGACGGCAGCAGAGTGGCGATAGGGGCGCGTGACAATCATGGAAGTGCTTATGAGGCAGGTCATGTAAGAGTATATGAATTAGTCGGTGGCGTATGGACCCAATTGGGTCTGGACATAGACGGTGAAGCGGCAAGTGATCAAAGCGGCTCTTCAGTGAGTATGTCCTCAGACGGCAGCAGAGTGGCTATAGGGGCTTATAGGAACGATGGAAATGGTTCAGAAGCGGGTCATGTGCGTGTGTTTGAATTAGTCTCTGGAATATGGACTCAATTGGGTCTGGACATAGACGGAGAAGCGGCAAATGACTGGAGCGGCTATTCATTGAGTCTGACCTCCGACGGCAGCAGAGTGGCTATAGGAGCTTTTAGGAACGATGGAAATGGTTCAGATGCGGGTCATGTTCGTGTGTTTGAATTAGTAGGCGGCGTTTGGACTCAATTGGGCGTGGACATAGACGGAGAAGTGGTAAATGATCTTAGTGGCGGGTCAGTGAGTATGTCTTCCAATGGCAAGCGTGTGGCCATTGGAGCGCCCTGGAACGATGGAAATGGCACAGATGCCGGTCATGTTCGCGTATACGATCTCTCTGGAAATATGTCAACAGCTGATTTGATAGATGAGAATACACGCATTTCGATCTATCCAAATCCAACGCCTGACAAAGTATTTATACAAGCAGAATTGGGTGTGAAGATTCAGCTTTTCGACATTGATGGAAAGCTTCTTTCTGAAAAAGAAGCACTTTCGAATGAGACGGTCTTCGATCTAAGCGCGTATGCTAAAGGAATGTATTTATTGAAGGTCACCACCAATAAGCAAGTGGTTTCGCAACAGGTGATGAAGAACTAGAAGAGCTCTTTTAACGATTTTAAATCTCTGCTTCGGAACCTTCCAGAGTAGAGATTTTTTATTTCTACTCAAAAGGATATGGGATTGGAGTATTCTGACCAATACGTTTAAGGTGATGTTACGTTGTGGAGTATTACGTTCCTTCAGGGCTTTTTTCTGCTATTGTTTATTGACATAGGGCCTTACCCTGTGCTGAGTACCCCCTTAGGGCTTTTATAATGTCAGCCCTAAAAGGGCGCAATACCATAGGTATACATATACCATTGCCATTGATTTTTTAAATTATTAAAAGCTCAATCGAGCTTCTTAATTTTAGGGGGTACTAAATATCTCTTAGAACCTCCTTAGATTCGAAACTTCATTCCCTATTTATGTCTAATCGCAGGCCTGGATTCGTCTTTTTGTTTTTAGCGGCTATTGCATCCGTGCTTTTGACGCTCTCTTGGTTTTTTCCTAAAGAAGGCCTTGGTAAAGAGGGCTTCTATCAGATTAAATACCCTACGATCGATCGTCTACTGGGGAATACAGAGCCCAAGTATAAAAACATTTCAAAAACAATCCGCTTAGCAGATTCCATTGCCAAAGCTATGCTTCAAGACGAAAGTGTGATCGAAGCAGATGATTGTGACTCCATTACGGAGCCCAAAAAGACGAAGTGGGTTAATGTGGATAGCATGCGTGCAGCGGAAGATTATCTGCGTCCTATTGAATTCAAAGGAGATGATCCCACATCCTTATATGCCTTTTTTGATGCGCTCGATGAAGTGTCTTTCAAAAAGAACAAAACCCATGTTTTTCATTATGGCGATTCTCAAATAGAAGGCGATAGAATGACAAGTTATATCCGCGATCGCTTGCAGAAGCGATTTGGTGGATATGCTATTGGGCTGCTTCCTGCCAGTAATATGAATCTAGTGAAGCTTTTAGGGCATGAAAATTCTGAATCGTGGCAGCTCTATCCTGCATTCTTTAAAAAAGGAGATGAAGGTGGAAGTGATAATTATGGGGCAATGACTTCTTACTCATCCTATACGCCCTATCCAATAGATTCCAGTTTGTCTGAGCGGGAGCTAACGCAGGCTTGGGTGAAGTATTCAACCAATAAAATGAATTATTATAGTTCCCAAAAATTCAAGCATATAAAAGTGTTTCATGGTCCAGTGTACGATACAGTGAAAATGACATTTCCCGATATGGATACCGTATACACCGATTATTTAAAAGGAAAGAAAAACTTAAACGTGGTTCGCTTGGATTTTAATGAATTAAGATCGGAAGTAGAACTCAAATTCGAATCGAAAATCAGTCCTCAGATTTACGGTATTTCATTAGAGGCTCCATACGGGGTTCAGGTCTCAAACATCGCAATGCGTGGCAGTTCTGGAACCATCTTTCATAAGTTGAATCGCGCATTATTTTCTGAAATGCATAAGGAGCTAAATACCAGTTTGATCATCTTACAGTATGGGGGTAATGTGATGCCTTATATGAAAGACAGTGCTCAAGTTGAGCGCTATGGAAGAAAGTTTTACAATCAAATCAGAGTCGTGCAAAAGGCAGTGCCTAATGCCAGTATCGTTCTAATTGGTCCTTCGGATATGTCTACCAAAGATGGAGAATTCTATGTTACCTATCCGATGCTGGAGGCCGTTCGTGATGCGTTGAAACAAGCTGCCTTTAAAGCTGGAGTGGGGTATTGGGATATGTACGAGGCAATGGGAGGGCAGAACTCAATGCCATCTTGGGTTGCTGCCGACCCTCCGCTGGCTGGAACAGATTATACCCATTTTACTCCAAGAGGTGCTAGAATTATAAGCGAGTTCTTTTATAAGGCGCTCATCATTGAATACGACTCGTACAATAATCAAAAAATCAAGAATGAATCGACCAGCAATATTCAGTAATCGGATACTTATGCTCTTCCTCATCTGCTTCGGCTTGCAAACCAGAGCACAGGTAGATAGTGCTGATCCGGATCCAGAATATGGGCAAGTGGTTGACTCAATAGAGAGAGCAAAACATCCTTACGTTCGCTATGATCTGAACCATTTTACGGGTATGGATCACAGCATAAGCTTCAATCAATATTATCAGAATTTTGATGAGATGATGCGCTATGGAAACGGTAAAATGAATATCGTCCATTTCGGTGGATCGCATATTCAAGCGGACATCTGGAGTAACCTATTAAGAGAACGTCTGCAAACCATAGACACGACTATACAAGGCGGACGTGGAATACTATTTCCATTTATGGCTGCAGAAACAAACAGACCCTATTCCTATTATGTCGATTGGACCGGGAAGTGGCAAGGGCATCGAAGCTCGCATAGTAAGCATCAAAATACTTGGGGCGTTTCGGGTATTACAGCAACTACAACAGATACTTTGGTGACCTTGAAATTTACCTTCCACCAAAGTCTCATTCATGTAAAAACCAAGGAGTTTATCTTATTAAGTAATTTGGAAAGTTCAGATTATGAAATGATTGTAAATGCTGAGGAGGATAATTATGTTCAGACATTCCTTCAATCCGATAAGTCCGTTCGAGTAGAATATGGGTTTGAAGTAGATTCCATCCAACTAAGTTTCAGAAAGCCATCTCATTCAGACGATGAACTGCAATTTTATGGACTCATTTCCGACAATAATCGTCCTGGAATAAGCTATCATAGTATTGGAGTAAATGGTTCACGCTTTGTTTCTTTTCAACGCTGCGAATTGTTCGAAGCACAACTTGTACACCTGAAGCCAGATTTATTGATCATGTCAATTGGTACCAACGATTCGTCTGAACCGGATTTTGATTCTACGAAGTACAAACAGAATTTCAAGCTATTTCTTGAGCAAGTAAGACGGGTAAATCCGAATTGTGCCATTATGCTTACCGTGCCTAATGATAATTACGTGCGGCGCAAATACCACAACGACAACCTCCATTCTGTGCGAACTGCGATCTACGAATTGGCCGAAGAGTTTGATGCGAAAGTCTGGGATTTGTATGGACTTATGGGCGATGCAGGTTCAGCAAAGACATGGAGAGACGCCGGAATGATGAAATCGGACTTGGTCCATTTCACCAAAAAAGGGTACTTGCTGAAGGGAGATCTTTTCTATCAGGCATTTTTAGAGGATTATCTAAAATGGTATAACGATCAACAGCCCATTTGGACAGAATAAAATCCATATTCGAGTTCTCTGATCAGCATCCAATGATCTTTACTACCCTTGATTTTTGGGTGTTTTTCATTGTGGTATTTGCCGGCTTTGCCATGTTGGCGAATAAGACTAAACTACGAAATGCATACCTCATGCTGGCGAGCTTTTTCTTTTACTATAAAACCAGTGGGCTATTTCTGATTCTTCTAGTTTTTTCCATTTTATTTGGATTCATAATGGCTGCGCTCATTCATGGTTCAAAAACAGCTTGGAAGCGAAAGGCCTTGCTTATATCCGGTATAACAGTCCATTTATTATTTCTGTGCTTTTTCAAATATGCCTACTTTTTCACAGATATTGCAAGCGATATAACAGGCTTTAATCTTCATGTATTCAATCCGTTGGCCTCTATGGGTAATAGGATGATACAAGACGATTACTTCCGAATAGACACCATTCTATTACCCGTAGGTATATCCTTCTTTACGTTTCAGATCATCACCTATATTGTGGATATATACCGCGGAAAACTGAAACCGGTCCGTTCTTTATTAGACTTCGGATTTTATGTGTCCTTTTTCCCTCAACTGGTTGCTGGTCCCATTGTTCGGGCCAGTGAGTTTATCCCTCAGTTGCACAAAAAAAGCCTCCTGACTCATGCTGAGTTTGGACTGGCTCTGTTCATGATTTTGAAGGGAATGTTCAAGAAGATGTTCATTGGTGATTATATGGCCGTGAATTTCATTGATCGTGTATTTGCAAATCCACTGAGCTTTACTGGTTTCGAGAATATTACTGCGCTTTTTGCCTATTCATTGCAGGTATATGTCGACTTCAGTGGCTATACAGACATTGCCATTGGTTTATCGTTGTTAATGGGTTTTAGATTGAAGGATAATTTCAATTCACCTTATAAGGCATTGAATGTCGGTGACTTCTGGAGACGCTGGCATATTTCGTTGAGTAGCTTTCTTAAAGACTATTTGTATATTCCAATCGGTGGAAACAAGCACGGTGTGATTCGCACAAACATCAATTTGATGATCACTATGTTATTGGGTGGACTTTGGCATGGAGCCAGTTGGAACTTCATCTCATGGGGTGCTATCAATGGAGCAGGCTTGCTTATTTATAAGTCTTGGAAGAAGATTAGTCCATATGAAAAGAATACGCATTGGATTGTCAGGATTTGGCGCATTGGTCGCACCTTCAGTTTTATAACTTTTACTCGAATTTGGTTCCGGGCGCCCGATTGGCAAGGGGTTATGCAATTCTTTTATCAGATAAAAACCAATATGGGGTGGGCTATTGTCCCAGAATTTATTGTGGGATTTAAGTATACATTGCTTGTCATGACTTTAGGATTCGTGACCCATTGGTTGGGATCTGACTTCAAAACCAAATGGCGAGATCGATTTATAAACGCACATCCGATATTTCAAGGATTGATATGTGTGATGGTGGTCATAGTAATCTACCAAGGCCTAAGCGCTGAGGCGCAGCCCTTCATATACTTCCAGTTCTAATTGCATTTTAACGATACTCTGATGATGTACGCTAAAATCATTGCAGATAGCGATTTTAGATATTTCATTTGGGAGAGCTGAAATGTCTAATCTGTGATTGCTTGAATGGATTGTCGCATTCGGATCTCATTCTTCGAAATGGATAAAAACCTAAGGAGAGAATTACCGTGATTTTTGCTGGCAGTATGGATGTTGCAGCCTTTTAGGGATTTTTATTATGTGAACCCTATGAGGTACAATATCATATAGATGTGTTGTATCATCCACGCATCTCATCCAACAAAAAGCAATCAACACAGCCCTGAAGGGGCGCAATACCAAAGGGGTGAGTGCAGCCCAACGCTCATTGGGTGCTCTATAGCAAAGAGGAGTATAGACAAAGGGATTGGGTTATCTTGGGCCTAGACCAATGAAGAGAATACCATTGCCGGCATCGGATTAAAAAACAATGCGATGGTTTTTTGCGATTGGATATTCAAGTGAAATTAAAAACGGATTGTGATCGAAATAGTAGCGGACAGAATAAGACTCAGATTAATAGAATCATCGGATTTACATGCGATTCACGCATTGCATTCTTTGCCTGAAACAGATGCGTTTAATGCCTTGGGAATTCCGGAGAACCTGGAAGTAACCCAGTCTATTATTACGCCTTGGATTCAAGAACATAGCGCGAGTATCATCAAGAATTACACTTTCGCCATTGAGAAGAAGTCGAATGCGGAATTCATGGGTTTATTTGGATTCAAACTCGGAAATGAAAAATACAGAAGGGGAGAAGTTTGGTATAAGATTCATTCTGAATTTTGGAAAAGAGGCTATGCCACCGAATCCTTAAATGCCATACTGAACTTCGGATTCAATACTCTTCAATTGCACCGCATAGAGGCCGGATGCGCGGTTGGAAATACAGCTTCCATTCGAGTATTGGAAAAGGTAGGTATGATAAGAGAAGGACAGAAGAGAGAGGTTCTTCCCTTAAAATCAGGATGGTCTGATAATTTTGAATATGCGATACTCGATACAGATGATAGGAGTGAAAAGTGAAAAACTAAAAGTGAAGAGTGAAAAGTGAAAAGTGAAGAGTGCTTGATTATAAAACTCGCCCCTTTTTTAGAGGTGCAATACAGAGGGAGGTCATTGAATATGCTTTTTCTTTCTGCCCAAGCTAGGAAGCGGTCGAGTGCAGACTACTCTTTATTTATTTTTATCGAAAAGGCAATTCCTCGAGCGCATAGTCCCTAGGAAAGCTGGCCTTATTGTGAATTGAACATTTTATACAAGGGATTTTGATCCATCCAATACGCAAGAGAGTGTAGAACCTAATAGTGAAGACCCCAATGGAGAGTGGGACTTTCTTTTTATGGACGAGGATAGTCCACTCCTGAACTAAACAATCATCCCCATTAATGGGAGCGCAGCAATGTGTTCCCATTTTTTTAAAGTGAATAGGCAGCCAAACTCCATTTTCTAAGAGTGGGTCGAGCCTTATTTGAAATACAGAAAACATCGCTATATAATTACATACAATGAAAACAGCACTTCAAATTGCCATGACCCAATTGGGTATTGCTGAGATAAAAGCAAAGAGCATAACAACGAGATAGTGAAATACAGCCATGAAACAACGTTTCTTTCTTTTAAAGACGATGAAACTTCTTAGAGCGCCACTTTTGTAGAATAGTGCCATATGAAAGCAGACAACCCCTATTCTAAGAGACAACCCCTATTCTAAAAGGCAAATGCACGCTCTTGGTTGGAATTGGGAAAAGGTATTTCTGAACCCATTCCTGGATACCTAGTGGTATTCTGGCGAGGGACCAAACAAAGATGGCAAGGCCATGTGGGTTTCTATTTAGAACATTCCTATAATGGCGAGATGATTCAATGTTTGGGAGGAAACCAAGGAGTTAGAGTAGTCATAATCGCCTACGATCCCAATAGAGTTTTGGGATTTATAAGCTTAGAGGATACACTGAGTTTAGAAATTCCCAAACCATTATTGAGGATAGGAAGCAAGGGGCAGGAAGTCTTGTGCTTACAGAATTTCTTATCGCATTTAGGCCATCCTTGTGGGCCATTGAAAGGAGATTTTGGAAAGAGAACGGCTGTAGGCTTAAGAATATTTCAATTAAAACTGAATGGTATTTACGATGCACGCAAAGAATAGATGATTTAAACAAGCAATAGTCTCATAAACCATATTGAAGAATATCTCCCCAATTCATTTATTTTGTAGGTAAAATTTTATTGTAGTTATCACTTGGTATGCAAAAATACTCAGAACACGCATTATTTAGGAGCAAAAGAATTCAACCCACTAGCTTAAAGTGACCTAGCTTAATTTAAGATAGAAATTCCTATTCTAGATTTATTCTCGAAATGCCAAGCCTTCAATTTATGTAATTAACTGATATCATGGCTATATGGCATCTTTTCACCTTTATGACGGCGAGTAATAGAATAAGGGGTATAGCAGCGGATTTATTGATTATTTATAATTATATGACATTAATAGTATTACAAATAATTCATTTTTGGAATGAATATTCAAAAGAGTTTCTTGAGAATTATTCTGATTATCAATAAGGTGTGTGTTTAACATCTTTGACTTGTAAGATTTAATTCAGACATTTGCACATTGAAACGTTTTAACCAAATATGAAAAATAAACTATTTTTTGTCATGCTCTGTCTACCTTTCTTGGGGTATACACAGTGGGTAATCAGTACTGCCGATCAGGTTTTCACCATTGATTTTGACAATACCGTAAGCGGTGTAAACAATGGAGAATTCTCGGGTGCAGGCTTTGGATCAACACCCACCGCTGGACAACTAGATTCAGATGCTTGGGCAGTTACGGGTTTAAGCGACGGGGAAATTGCATTTGGAGACGACAACACTACTGGTGATGCCGCAGGTGGCGGTCAGACCCCGTTCGGTGTAGGTTCGTTTAATAATACAACGATTTACGCTTTTGAAGTCCCCTCAGGTTCAGGTAATTATACATTTGGATGGCAAGCAGAAAATCTAGACATGACTCCTGGCGACATTACACTCAGAATTCAGAATACCACAGGCACCACAATGACCAGTTGTGCCTTAGGATACACACTCATGCAATATGATGATAGATGGCGAAATATTGAAATTGATTTACAGTATAGCTCAGACAGTACAACTTATACAGAAGCTACGGACGTGAGTTGGCAGTCAGGCCGTGGAAATCCTTCTCAGGGTGACACTGGTGGGGGAATTGGCCTTTCTAGGATTTTTACAAGTGTCACCAGCTTAAGTGTTGCCAACAATGATTACTTCTATTTACGCTTTGATACAAGGGCACTTGAGACTAACAATGGCTATAGAGACGAAGTAGCTATTGATGATATTCAGTTCATTGCCAATCCTTCTACTGCCACTCTTGATTTGGCTCCGACTGCAGCTTCCTATCTCGAAATAATAATTGATGGTCCAGCGGTAAGTGCGAGTCCTGGTCAAAATATTGAAGTTACTCGTCAAGGAGTATTTCCCGTTGCAGCTTCGTATTTGACGAATAACGGTACGATTATCCTAAATGCTGACGCTACAGATTATTCTCAACTAAAGGTTGATGAAACTATATCTGGATCTGGAACAGTAAATTTTGAGCAATATGTTACAAGTGCCGGCTGGCATAATATGGCATTGCCCGTTTCCGGTAATCTCGATGAATTTGGTACAGTGAATACAGCTAGTTCACCGGCTACGCGAAATGTGTATACGTGGACTGAATCGGCTAATGAATGGACAGATGTTGCCGGTGCAACGGACGGATCTTCCACAGCTGCGGTTACTGGAACGGGGTATATGGTTTATGTTGGAGCAAACGGAGTTGCAAGTGCAGCTTCTATTGTAGATGCAACGGGTGCCATGGTTAATACTGCTACGCCCTCTTTAGCAAAATCTGATTTTGACAGTGGAGATGATGACAATTGGAATTTTATTGGAAATCCATTTACATGTAATCTAGACTTCTTCACTTTATCCGAAGCAGATGTTCCAAATGGTTACTCCATTTGGAATCCATCAACGTCAACCTATGTTGCTACTTCTGCTTTATCGGCGGATGTGCAAGGCATTCCTCCATTCCAAGGTTTTTGGGTAGAAGCCACTGGTGGAAGTCCAAGTCTTGGTACAATGACAATGGAAGATCACGGTTCAGTTAATCTAGACAATGCATTTACTAAAACCCAAACAAGCATAGCCGATCGTTTTGTGTTGGAAGTATACGAATCAGCAGTTCCATTAGTACGAGATGCTTTCTTGGTTGGTTTTATTTCAGGTATGTCTGATGGGCAAGATCCTCAATACGATATATCGAAGAGATTAAATGCAGCCAATCGTCCAAGTCTCATGTCGGTTTCTGGCGGCAAGTCATTGGCAATTAACGCCATTGATTACAGTCCAAATAACATCCGCACAAAGAAGCTTCAAATGCGTTTCGTAGGTGTTCAGGATGCAGCCTACTTTATAGAGCTAGACGAGACATTGCTGATGAACAATTACATAATCGAACTGGAAGATTTAAAACTGGGTAAAAAACAAAAGTTAGGTACGAATGCCATCAAGTTCATTCATGATGATAATGCAGAGTATCGCTTTGTTCTGCATATAAGCACGGTTTCAACTACAAACCAAGGACATAGTACTGCTCAGATAAGTTCTGGTTTTGGATATGGAGTGAGTGGTGGGATCTTGGTATTGAAATTAGATGAAAATGAAAATGATGTACCATGCAGGCTATTCAATTTAAATGGTCAACTCATTCGTGAATTCATTTTCCCGGCAGGATCTACACAATATGAATTACAGACTGAAGATTTAGCATCTGGAATTTACATACTAGAATTGAATACCAACGAGGGTGTTGAAAAGCACAAAATCATCCGTCCATAATCGCACAATAAGAAAGAACATGTATAAAAAACTCAAATATCTCACTCTGACTTTATGCGCGCTGTGCGTGTCAACGGCATTATTCGCACAACCAGACCCTCCACCAGATCCAACACCACTACCTGGCATAGCTATATTGGTTGCAGCAGGAGCGGCTTTAGGAGTTAAGAAGTTGTATAAAAAGGCCTGATTTTCATATTCAAATCAGTAAAAAGCCCCGCAGATTGCGGGGCTTTTTATATTTAGAGAGTTTGATTTAATTATTTTGGAATGGGGTTAACGCAGAGAATGAGCTGCTAAGTCGAATGAAGAATCTAGGTTAAAGACTATCTGCAAATTCAAAAAACGAGAATCAGAAAGAACAACCTTAAGAAGGAGAAGCCTGCGTATCAGCTTAAAAAGAAAAAAGATAGATGTGGCCTAAGTAAAATCCCAAGATATTGAAATTCAATATCTTGGGATTTAATTAAGTGGAGCTGGCGGGATTCGAACCCGCGTCCAAACAAGGATGCACAACGCTTTCTACATGCTTATTTTGCAATTAATTGTCGGCTTTATGCCGGCCACAAACAACCTACATATTGCTTATTTACTTTTTCTTAAAGCAAGCGCGTAACAAACTTACTTCCAGTCCAGTTTTGCTGCACCTTCGTATCGAACGCCACTAGACGTGGGCTTTCGGAAGATGACTCGCTCTTATACCTTGTATAAGATTAGCTTAATCGGCTATCGCTCGATTAGGCGGCAAGCGCGTATTTATTTGCGCCAGTTAAAAAATGCGAGGTATTGGATTTACGGGCGACATCCTCATGGCCCGGCATGCTTACATTCCGAATCGGCTTGCTGTCTAAACCAGTCAGCCCCATGAAATGATGCAGTAAAGATACGCTATCTTCGCTCCAAATGCCCGTAAACACTATGTTAATAGGAATAATTCGCGAAGGGAAAAAGCCCTCAGACAAGCGCGTGCCACTTACCCCATCTCAATGTGCTGAAATTCAGAAGCAATTCCCTTCTATTCAAATCTTGGTGCAAACAAGCCCTATTCGAGCTTTTGAAGATTCTGAATATCTAGACTACGGTATTGAAGTAGTTGATAGTGTGGCCCATTGCGAAATTCTCTTGGGTGTAAAAGAAGTGCCCTTGGATGAGCTCATCCCTTTAAAGACCTATTTTTTCTTTTCACATACCTATAAGAAACAGCTCTATAATAGAGCCCTGCTCAAAACGATTCTTGAAAAGAAGATTCGACTTATTGACTACGAATTATTACTAGCTGAATCGAATGGAAGACGGCTTATTGGTTTCGGTCGCTATGCAGGTATAGTAGGGGCTTATAATGGAATACGCGCCTATGGTCTTTTGACAAAATCATTTGAAATCCGTCCGGCTCATACACTCTTCGATCGCAATGAGATGCAGGATGAATTGAAAAAAGTGAGGCTCCCAAAAGACATTAAAATTGCCATTACCGGCAAAGGCAGAGTAGCCAGTGGGATTGTTGAAATTTTAGCGTCATTGAATGTTCAATCGGTAGAAGCCAACGATTTTCTTATGCACAGCTTTGAAAAGCCGAGCTATACTCAACTTTCTGTAAAAGAATATGTCCAACGAATAGATGGTAGACCCTTTCTTTCTTCTGAGTTCTATATGAACCCCGTTGGTTTCGAATCGGCATTCAAACCATTCACTCAAGCAGCAGATTTGTATATCTCAGGTCATTATTGGGAAAAGGGGAGTCCGAATTTCATAGAGGTAGAGGATATTAAAGATGAAAAGTTTAGGATCCAGCTGATTGCAGATGTAAGTTGCGATATAAAGGGCCCCATTGTTTCTACTTTGCGACCCTCTACTATAGATGATCCGCTTTATGGCTATAATAAATCAACAGGATTGGAGGTAGACTTTGGCTCTGAAAATTCTATTGGTATAATGGCAGTTGACAATCTTCCTTGCGAGCTTCCACGCGATGCTTCGGAAGATTTTGGCAACGAGTTCGCAGAAAAAGTTCTTCCTCACCTATTAAACAACGATATTGAAGGTGTCCTTTGGAGAGCTACCGAAACGAAAGATGGAGTACTACTTCCAGACTACCAATACCTTCAAGAATACGTAGATTCACTTTAAACCCCTAATATGAAAAATATATTATCCGTTTTTCTTTTTTTCTTTGCTTTTACACTGGCTGCTTGGCCAGGAGATACTACAAAAGTAAATGCCCACAATGCCGTTGATATGACATGGTATAAGGCCTATAATAGCAAAGCCTTCTTTCCAACCCAAGGCAAGAGTTTTCATAGGGTAAATATGAACTTTACCATTGGTTGTGCAAGTACAGGCTGCAGCGATTGGGACTATACTGTTTTAATCCGCCTTTTAAAGCCTTCTGGGGTAATGGATTCGAATGTTTCGTCTATTGATACCATTAGTACAAGCCCGTTGGTTCTAGACACCACCTGGAATATTTTTGAAGTGCAAGAACGCTTTGAGTTGGGAAGGATGATAACGCCTTATGGAGGGTATATGAGACAGAATTCGAATGGATACAATTCGAATTGGACCCATGAATTGGTTTGGGATGTGACCGATTTCCAAAGCATGCTTTCAGATAGTATTGAATTTGAAATTTTCTATCAAGGATGGTCGAGTGGGTTTTCTGCCACCTTGGATTTTGAGTTAATTGAGGGAATTCCAGCGCGTAAGGTGATTGATATTGCCAATATATACGAACATGGAGGCTTTTCTTATCGCAATTCAGCAACGGTTGAGGCGCAAAACCTTCCCGCTGTAGATATGCAGTTGTTGCCAAACACAAATCATGCTATGGTTCGCGTTATTCCATCTGGACATGGCTTCGATAATAGTCTGTCATGTGCAGAGTTTTGTGAGAAGAATTATTCCCTCAAAATAGATGGAAATACGACGCATACACAGGCGATGTGGCGAGACGATTGTGGATTGAATCCTATTTATCCGCAAGGAGGTACTTGGCTCTACGACCGCGCCAATTGGTGTCCCGGTGGAAAGGCATTTACGCACGATCACGACATAAGTTCCTTTATATCTGCTGGAAGCATGCACAATTTTGACATTGATATTGAGGCTTATAATATTGCTGCAAATCAGGACGCTGCAAGTTATAACTGGACAAGCTTACTCTTTCAAATTGAGGAGTATGCGCATCAGAATGATGCCGAAGTAATGGAAATTATTAGTCCGAGTAGAAAGGATGATCACAAGCGATTTAATCCCATATGTGGAACGGCAAGAATAATAATCCGAAACAAAGGAGCGCAGAACTTATCTGAGGTTGTAATTAAGTATGGCTACTTAAAGGCGGCTGAACTGACTTTTAACTGGACAGGAAATCTTGCTCCAATGGAAGAAGAAATAGTTGAATTGCCTATGGGCGATCTTGCCGACTGGATTCAGTGGGGTGAAAGCGATCGGTTCTTTGCCGAAGTAAGTTTGCCAAATGCTGTTGAAGATGAGTATAAATGGAATGATAGAGCACGGAGCTATTTCGATCCTGTACCTGTATATCCGGCAGACGTTCGATTGAGTATGCGTACCAATACACAGGGTCAACAAACATGGTGGGAACTATTTGATGGCGCTGGTAATGTGGTTGAATCAGGCGATGGCTATTTGGGAAGTGTTCAAGTATCAAAAGATTGGATTCTTGCTGACGGATGCTATCATTTGAGAATCAACGATAGAGGAAAAAATGGTTTATCGTGGTGGGCCAATAATGAAGGAAGTGGTTTCGCACGCTTAATTTTTCCAGGAAGTGGTATTCCTCTCTTGAATTTCAATCCTGACTTTGGTACCAGAATAGACCATTGGTTTATTGTTGGTTCTGGGCTTAACGTTCAAACATACAGCCAAGAAAAACTGGAAATGTGGTTGTATCCCAATCCTGGAAATGATCGGGTACAAGTGCAATGGTCGGATGAGTCAATTACAGCGCGAGTAGAGGTATTAGACTTGCGCGGAAGTGTGTTGCTTTCAAATGAAATGGAGGAAGGCATGGCGTTGAATACAGAATCATTGCCCAGTGGTGTTTATCTCATTCAAGTAAAAACGCTGAAAGGATACCGCTCTCAGAAAAGGTGGATAAAACTTTAAATAGCCTTTAAGTCGGCAATAGTTTGGGTTGGATTTGAAGACCCAAACACAAAATTTCCAGCTACCAGCACGTCAGCACCAGATGAAATAAGTTTAGCTGCATTTTTGTCGCTCACGCCGCCGTCTATTTCGATGAGTGTTTCTAAACCTTGACGTACAATTTCATTCTTTAGGGTTTCAACCTTCTCATAGGTTCGTTTGATGAAACTTTGTCCGCCAAAACCTGGGTTTACGCTCATCAGACAGACAAGATCTGTGTATTCTAGCACATCAAAGATTTGATCTACTCTTGAGTGTGGATTAAGAGCAATACCGGATTTCATACCTGCTTGACGAATAGCAGTAAGACTGCGATGTAGGTGAGTACTCGCTTCTAGATGAACCGTGAGCACATCAGCACCCGCAGCTTTAAAGGCATCGATATAACGCTCGGGCTGAACAATCATTAGATGCACATCAAACACCTTAGAGCTATGGGGTCTTAAGGCCTTTATAATCGGCATTCCAAAGGTCAGATTCGGCACAAAGACACCGTCCATTACATCGAGATGAAACCAGTCTGCTTGGCTTTCGTTGAGCATCATTGCAGCTGCATGAAGCTGAGTAAAATCAGCAGAAAGGAGGGAGGGAGCGATGAGTGCCATAGTTTTAAAATAATAAAGGAGCCGAAGCTCCTTTGTGATATTAACCTAAATACGATTTTAAAATTTTACTTCTAGAAGTATGTTTCAATCTTCGAATGGCTTTCTCTTTTATCTGTCGAACACGTTCACGCGTTAGATCGAATTTCTCTCCAATTTCTTCAAGAGTCATCGGATGCTGACCATTGAGACCGAAGTATAAACGAACTACATCGCCTTCTCTTGGGGTTAAAGTAGAGAGCGAACGCTCAATTTCTGTGCGAAGTGAATCGCTCATCAACTGTTCGTCTGGATTTGGGCTATCTCCTAGATTAAGTACATCGTACAAATTAGAATCTTCACCTTCAACCAAAGGAGCATCCATGGAGACATGTCTACCGGAGTTACGCATGCTTTCTTTCACATCGTTTTCTCCCATTTCAAGAACACCTGCAATCTCTTCAGCAGAAGGAGCGCGTTCATGTTCTTGCTCTAAGGTAGCATAAGCCTTATTGATCTTGTTGATTGATCCGATTTTATTCAGAGGCAATCGAACAATACGAGATTGTTCTGCAAGAGCCTGAAGAATAGATTGACGAATCCACCATACCGCATAGGATATGAATTTAAATCCACGTGTTTCATCAAAGCGTTGTGCTGCTTTGATCAAACCTAAATTGCCCTCATTAATTAAATCGGGCAAGGTGAGTCCTTGGTTTTGGTATTGCTTAGCAACCGATACAACAAAGCGCAGATTGGCTTTAGTAAGCTTCTCAAGTGCCCTTTGATCGCCGGCCTTGATACGCTGAGCCAATTCTACCTCTTCTTCGGCAGTAATCAGATCTACCTTACCAATCTCCTGCAAGTATTTATCCAGTGACGCGGTTTCACGATTGGTAACCTGTTTGGTGATTTTTAACTGTCTCATAGTACTCTAACGAAACTTTTTAGTTGAATGTGCAAATAAGCCTGTGTTAATTTTTCTAAATCGATGTTAATACATTTACGCGTTTGACTTAATTGTCGCGCTCTGGCTTTGGTAAAAGAACCTTTCTAGACAACTTAAGTTTACCTCGATCGTCTTTTCCAATCAGTTTAACCTCAATTTCTTGACCTTCAGTTAGAACTTCTTCTACTTTATCTAATCTACGCCACTCTATTTCACTAATGTGTAGAAGACCGTCGGTACCTTTTGCAATTTCTACAAATGCACCATAAGGCTGAATGCTTCGAACGGTTCCTTTAAAAATATCACCTACTTCAGGAACAAATACAATGGCTCTAATAGCTGCTTCTGCTTTTATCATTGCCTCTCCGTCGCTGGTAGATATCTCTACAATACCTTCATTTCCAACTTCTTCAATAGAAATAGACGCACCTGTTTCTTGCTGAAGACCTTGTATGATCTTTCCGCCTGGGCCTATTACTGCACCAATGAATTCTTTCGGAATATGAATGGTAAGTACTCTTGGAGCATGTGGCTTAAGATCTACTCTAGCTGTATCTAAGGTTTCAAGAAGCTTATCAAGAATATGTAGTCTACCTTCTTTTGCTTGAAGTAATGCTTTCTCTAGAATTTCAAAAGATAGTCCACCAATCTTGATATCCATCTGGCAAGCAGTAATACCGTCTTTAGTACCACAAACTTTAAAGTCCATATCTCCAAGATGATCTTCATCTCCAAGAATATCAGAAAGGATGGCATATTTTCCATTATCCGGATTGGTAATCAATCCCATGGCAATCCCTGAAACAGGTTTCTTTATTGGAATACCAGCATCCATTAATGCTAAAGTACCCGCACAAACAGTAGCCATAGAAGACGAACCATTTGATTCAAGTATATCAGAAACGATACGTATAACGTACGGATTGGTATCTGGTATCATTCCCTTTAGGGCTCTTTGAGCCAAGTTACCATGTCCAATTTCTCTTCTGCTTGTACCTCTAATTGGGCGAGCTTCTCCAGTAGAGAATGGGGGGAAGTTATAGTGGAGATAGAATCTTTCAGATCCTTGGAAAGTAGCCATGTCAATTCGGTTCTCATCCATCTTAGAACCCAATGTTACCGTGGTTAAAGATTGAGTTTCTCCTCTTGTAAAAATAGCTGAACCATGTGTGGTTGGAAGGTAATCTACTTCACACCAAATAGGTCTGATTTCAGTGGTTTCTCTTCCATCTAATCTCTGACCATGGTCTAAGACCATTGCGCGCATTGCGTCGTATTCTACTTCACCAAAGTAAGTTGAGAAGAAACCTTTCTTAAGGCCTAATTCTTCTGCTGAAAGCGTTGCAGCGAATTCTTCGCGAACTGCCTTGAATTCGGTAGAGCGATCTTTCTTAGCAAGTCCTTTTTTGGCGATATCCAATACTCTTTCGTAGGCAAAAGCATGAATTTGCGCCTTTAATTCTTTGTCATGTGTTTCATGACTGTATTCTCTTTTGATTAGTGATTTCTTAACTTGAGCAGCAAGTTCTACTTGGGCTTGAACCATAAGTTGAATAGCTGCATGGCCTACTTTAATTGCCTCAAGCATTTCCTGCTCAGAAGCTTCGTCCATTTCGCCTTCCACCATAACAACGCTATCGGCGGTTCCACCAATCATGATGTCCATATCCGCATTCTCAAGTTGAGAAACAGTTGGGTTGACTATAAATTCGCCATTGATACGAGCAACACGTGCTTCGCCCATTGGACCATTAAAAGGAATGTCAGAAACAGCAATAGCTGCAGAGGCAGCTAAGCCAGCCAATGAATCGCCTTTGTTCTCACCATCGTAAGACATGAGGGTAATCATTACCTGAGTCTCGGAGTGGTAATCGCTTGGAAACAAAGGTCTCAGGACACGATCAACTAGGCGCATGGTAAGAATTTCGTCATCGTACGGACGGGCTTCTCTTTTAAGAAATCCACCAGGAAATCTACCTGTTGCGGAAAACTTCTCTCTATAATCTACCGTAAGGGGTAAGAAGTCAATGCCTTCTTTAGCGTCTAGATTCGATACCACCGTTGCCATAAGCATAGTATCACCCATGCGTACTACAACAGCTCCGTTAGATTGTTTGGCAAGTTTGCCTGTTTCGATGGTTATAATCCTGCCATCACTAAGTATAATATCTTTTTTAATCGCGATTGGAATCATTCCGTGCTGTATAAGTTTAAATTAATAATAAACGCAAAAAGGCAATGACTTCGCATTACCTTTTTGCGTTGGTGGGGAAGATTACTTCCTCAGATTAAGCTTTTCAAGAATGGAGCGATAACGCAGAATATCTTTTGCTTTTAAATATTTCAATAATTTCTTTCTTTTACCTACTAAGTCTACAAGCGCTTTTTCAGTGCTGAAGTCTTTGTGGTTTTTCTTTAGGTGACCGGTCAAATGATTGATTCGGTAGGTAAACAGGGCAATCTGTCCTTCAGTGGAGCCAGTATCGGCTTCCGTCTTACCATGTTCTTTGAAGATTTCACTCTTCTTTTCGGGTCTTAAATACATGCCAAAATCTTTTAGATCGTTGTTATGCGGTGAATAAACAAGTGCGCGAAAGTACGAAATTATTTTCCGACAGCTTTGGATTCATTTTTCCAAGTGCAATCAAAGAAGAATTTCAATTTATCCTTTAGCTCATGTCTTTTGAAGATAAAATCTAAAAATCCATGTGCTAGAACAAACTCAGAAGTTTGAAATCCCTCTGGTAAATCTTTACCAATGGTTTCTTTAACAACGCGTGGACCTGCAAATCCAATGAGTGCGCCTGGTTCGGCAATATTAATATCGCCCAGCATGGCATAACTCGCGGTTACACCTCCAGTGGTTGGATCAGTCAGAATAGAGACATAAGGTAATTTCGCCTGAGAGAGTAATGTGAGCTGAGCTGCAGTTTTAGCAAGTTGCATTAAAGAAAATGCAGCTTCTTGCATTCTAGCTCCTCCCGATTTAGAGATCATAATAAAAGGAGTTTTATTCTTTACGGCATATTGAATCGCCCTGCTAATCTTTTCGCCCACAACAGCTCCCATAGATCCACCTATAAAAGAGAAATTCATGGCGGCAATGGTAACAGGATTTCCGTGCAGATTGCCATATCCTGTTGTAATGGCATCGTTTAAGCTGGTCTTTTTTACAGAAGCTTCGTATCGCTCTTTGTACTTCCTCGTGTCTTCGAACTCTAATGGATCCTTTGAGCGCATCTTTGAATCCAGTTCTTGGAACTTTCCTTCATCGAAAAGAAAACTGAAATACTCTTTCGCATTAATTCTTTCATGATACTCACAATGACCACAAACCCAAAGTGTGGCTTCATGATCTTCTTGACGAACTATTACCTTACACTTAGGGCATTTATGCCAAAGACCTTCCGGTGTTTCCTTCTTGTCTTTTGTTTCGGTCGTAATTCCTTCTTTATTTCTCTTAAACCACCCCATAGTATCGTATTACTGTTGCTGAAAAAGGCCCACCTTTAGGGTGAGCCCATTCAAAATTTAAATGGATGAAGCTAAATTAAGCAATAGTCACTTGCTCATTTAAATAAACATCCTGAATTCCATTTAACAATGCAACGCCTTCGTTCATAGGTTTTTGAAAAGCTTTTCTTCCTGAAATCAAACCTTGACCACCAGCGCGTTTATTAATCACAGCGGTGCGAACGGCATCCGCTAGATCGGACTCTCCCTTAGATTCTCCACCTGAATTAATCAAACCTGCACGGCCCATATAGTTATTTGCAATTTGATAACGAGTGAGATCAATTGGGTGGTCACTACTCAAATGAGTATACATTTTCTCATTCAATTTACCATAGCTGCTGTTTCCGCTATTCAAGGCTTTGAAGCCTCCGTTTAATGTTGGAAGTTTCTGCTTTATGATATCTGCTTGAATGGTAACTCCGAGGTGATTCGCCTGACCTGTTAAATCGGCAGAGGTATGATAGTCTTTGCCTCCAACTTTAAAGGCATCGTTTCGTGTATAACACCATAAGATGGTTGCCATTCCGAGTTCATGTGCATATTCAAATGCCTCAGCAACTTCCATAATTTGGCGGCTAGACTCCTCAGAACCAAAATATATAGTGGCTCCAATTGCTTTGGCACCCATATTCCAAGCATTTTCGATTGAACCAAACATTATTTGGTCGTAGGTATTTGGATAGGTCATTAATTCATTGTGATTAATCTTCACAATAAATGGAATTTTGTGTGCATACTTACGGGCAACACTTGCCAAAACTCCAAAGGTACTTGCTACCGCATTGCATCCACCTTCCATTGCCAATTCAACAATTTTCTCTGGATCGAAATAGATTGGATTGGGAGCAAAAGAAGCACCTGCGCTATGCTCTATTCCTTGGTCCACGGGTAGGATTGATAAATATCCTGATCCTCCTAAACGACCATTGTTATATAGGTCATGCAAACTATTCAATACAGGAGTTGGACGATTGCTTTGTACAAAAATGCGATCAATAAAATCGGCTCCAGGTTTGTGAATCAAATTTTTATTAATGGTCTGACACTCATGCTGTAAAAGGCTATCTGCCTCGGCTCCAAGTAATGAAATTAGGTCGGTTTGGCTCATATAAATATATGTTTAATTACAGCTGCGAATATACTAAGCATTTGCGCAGCTCATCTCGACATTCTATTCTATAATCACCCGAACCGTTTTACTCATGTGAGCATCCTTAATTTCAAGCAGGTATAAACCTGATTTTAAATTGAATCGCATTCCAGCCTCATTCCAAATTCCCGAAGCAAGCTCGGAACCCATGATGGTATAGAGGAAAAAGTCTTTCTCTCCTGGATGTCCATCCCATTGTATATTAAATGATCCATTATTTGGATTTGGATAAACCGTTAAAAGAGCGGGAGAAATAGAAGCGGGATATTCGGGAACACTGATTCCTGGATTCTGAGAAATTAATCCGTCAAAATAAAGCAATCCACCAGATTGATTTCCGACAAGCATATCCGGTATGCTGTCTGTATTTAAGAAGGCGTGAGCAGGTCCTGTTCTGATACCCATAACGGATGTTCTTGACGTTTCACGTACTCCAGGAGTGGATTCGAAATATAAATTAGGACGCATTTTAGATTTTCCAATCATTGAAAGGGTGCAGCCATCTGCAGTCATGTTGTTGTTGTTGTCCACATCTCCAAATGCATTTGACGAAGAAGAGGTTTCACTTGCGAGAACCGATATTACTGGATTTGGCAAATTCTTGCTGTAGCAAACTTCAATAAGTAGATTGCTTACTCCATCCCATAGAAAGGGACGTTGTAGGGTGATGAAATTCACTCCTTTGGTAACTGTAAATGGCGAGAATGTTTTAAAGCTTTCTTCAAAACCTGTTTCAAAGCTATTAACCGAATCGACATTGGTTGCCTTTAATCGAATATTAAGATTATAAATAACCGGATTGTTGGTTGTTCCTATGTCAAAACCAATTTTATCTATCCAACCACTAACCATGCCCTGATTTATCAGTTCATTTGCTCTGTAGAGTAATTGATTCCTTCCAACCCTCTTGGAAGTGCCGAAAGGCGATAAGTTATAATTTGAAATTTCAACACTATCTGTTTTAACACTGCCTGTCTGAGAAGATGGATTATTCAAGGCATTATCGAGACTGTCGAATTGAATTATTCCTTGATCATTGGTTCCTACGAATAATAGGTCTTTCTGTTTATAATTAATGATGCTAGGTACTGAATAACCTGAATTGGAGCCTTGAAATAAGCTCGTTATTCTAATTCCACCAAAGCTTTCGGAAACGAGTTGAAGATTTAAATTTGAGCCGCTCGCAGACCTTTCGTAATAATTGATGTTTCCAGACTGCTCTCCGATAATAAGGTCTTCCAATCCATCACGGGAAAGATCAAAGAAAAAGGGAGTTGCAAATGCGCCAACATCGATGCCGTCTACACTTGATTCAATCAAAATGAAATTTCCTGCGGCAGTTTGTCTGAAATGATGCAATTCACCATCCTGTGTTCCAATAACCATATCGGTTAAATTATCTCCATCAATATCGGAGAAGGCCGGATGGATATTACCACCTAAGGAATAGGTAGAGAGGTTTGCAAAATCATCGGTTATCCAATCGAAATGCGGATTGCCAATACTTCCCACATTCTTATAATAGGTAACACCCGAACTATAGAGGGCTGTTCCTTGCCATTTTCCACGTGTTGAAATAAATAGATCTACCAAGCCATCGCGGTCATAATCATATAGTATAGGCAGGGCAGCTTCTCCGACTTCAATACTTTCATTTTGAAAAAATGAGTTGGTTTGATGTTGGAAATTGGGATTGTCAGAGGTCCCCAAGTTTTTATAATACCAAACACTTTCAATATTTTTTGAAGCTTCAATATTCGGACTTGCAATTAAATCCTTAACACCATCGCCTGAAACATCGACATAAAAGGCTGCCGGAAAAACATAAAGATCTGCACCTATTGTATTTCCTGGAAACAATGTGTCTTGCGAATCCATATAGGCGCTGTCTACCGTTCCTGAATTGTACGCAGCAGTGAGGTTATTGTATGAAATATCTGCTAATACGATGTCTTTCAGACCATCGCCATTTAAATCATGCACCAATAAAGTGCTGCCTGAATGCAAGGTTTTATTGAGAATGTCGTAATTCAAGTTGGGAGCGGAGGCATCGCCACCCGGTCTTCCTCCATTGCAAGCTCCAAAAATAAGAGAATTAGAATTGAAGTCTTCTTGAAATCCACCCCAACATCCTGTGCGCAGAAAGAAGTCTAAGCCACAGTTTTGTTGATTTTTATGGTATTCAACAGCGGTTCCAAGTAAACCAAAGGTCAATAAGTCAATGGCTCCATCTTCATCTACATCTACTATTGCTGGAATGTCTTGACCACTGACATAAATGTTTGAGACGCCTCCTCCTCCGTAGTCGGAAGAAAGGTGCTGAGCGGTTCCCAAAGCCCAGCTAAAGCTCAGTCCATTTTGAGCACTTGTATTTTCATAAACACCTACACCCGTTTGAACTTTACAGAATATATCTTTCTTTCCATCGCAATTGAAATCAACGAGCAACATCCAATCAAAAATCTTTGGAAAGCTATCCGCATACTGTGGTTCAAAAGAATAACGAGGTGTACCCGATGAAGCATTGTCGATGAAGGGCATTATTCGATTTCCGCTGCGATCAAAAGCAACAAGATCTTCTCTTCCATCGTTGTTTAAATCCATGCTGCTGAATTGCATATAATTTAGTCCCCCCGACCATGCTAATTCGAGAGAGTCAGCTCCTTTTGTCACCAAACCATAATTCGATGCCTTAAAAGCGAGTTGTTCTTGAGAGAAACTCAAAAGGGAAAAAAAGAGGCTGGCTAGAATTAATGAATATTTGATCATTCCAATTATTTGGATTTAGACTATAAATATAGCCTTACGGTATTAGATATTGAGTATGATTGAGCGTACATGCGGTTTAAACGAGGAAAGAATAGAAAAGATCGGCTAGGATATAATTAAATGGGTTAAAGTCATGTTAAGTAGTCCACAGTTGCAATCAGTGATTCTAAATTCGTCTCGATGAATTTTAATTGGAATAAATCGGGAATAACCACTTTACTGATTACGGCATCTTTTGCCTTGCTTGGCATTATTGGAATGCAAGCTTATTGGTTGAGGCAAACAGTAGTGGTGAAAGAGCAACAATTCCAATCAAAGGTTCTCGAATCATTGGGCAGGTTCACTCGCCTTCTCGAAAAAAGAGAAGGAGCAAATCTCTTGCTCGATAAAATTGATTTACTCTCAGACCCGAGTAATGCCTTAACTCCTGTTGGTCAAGAAAATCTATATGCTAGTCCTGATTCTGTGAGCCTCAGAAGTTTCCATTCTGACATCATAGGAATTGAAAATCAACCAGAAAATTTCAACGAAAGGTTAATAGATGGATTGGAGGTAGTCTCGAGCTTTAGCGAAGAGGGAACGAACTTCACTAGCAAGGGTAGGGTAGTGGTTCGCACCGCAATTACACCACAAGGAATTCGAATAAGCAGAAAAGTATACCAACTTGACAGCATCTTTCAGCAAATCGTATTAGAAGGATATACCGGTGAGGAGCCTTTAAATGAGCGCATAAGTGCTGAAGAGGTAGATACGCTTTTGAAGACAGAATTGGTTAAAAATGGTATTTCCCTTCCTTTTGTTTTTGGACTTTACGATAACGGATGGATAGATGAATTGAGCTCCGAAGGATTTAAGGAAAAAAGGGTTCAATTCAAGTTGCCCATATTCGAATCAGACATCATTCGGAAGCCTAGATACATTGGATTGTATTTCGAATCCAAAGCCGTTTACATACTTAGCTCAATCTGGGGCGTCTTATTCATAGGCACTCTTTTTACTGTGATTATGGTTATTACCTTCGGAGCTACATTAAAAATTGCTTTTAATCAGAAGCGGCTTTCTGAGATGAAAACAGACTTCATAAACAACATGACGCACGAGTTTAAAACACCCATTGCTACTATTTCACTTGCCTTAGATGCGATGGCAAATCCCGTAGCGCTTTCTGATCCCGAAAGATTAAAGAAGTACGGTCAAATGATCCGTCAAGAGAATCAAAGAATGAATCGTCAAGTTGAAGAAGTGCTGAGATTGGCAATGTTGGATAAGAACGAGTTGGAATTGACGTTTGTTCAGAAAGATTTACATCAAATTTTGGAAGAAGTAATACAAAGGTTCGCTTTGAGAATTGAATCGCGCGGAGGAAAGTTAGAAGTAGATTTTAAAGCAGTTCAAACCCATGTGAAGGTAGATCCATCTCAAATAGCAGCTGTATTTCAAAATCTTTTAGAGAATGCAATTAAATATTCACCAAATAAGTTGCAAATCGCTGTGCGAACAACCAACGTAAATAATCAAATCTGCGTAGAGATAGAAGATTGCGGAATGGGAATGAAACCAGAAGTTCATCGTCAAATTTTTGAGAAGTTTTATCGAGCAGAATCTGGCAATGTGCACAACATTAAAGGGCACGGTCTTGGCTTAGCTTTTGTTAAAAGCATGCTAGACCTGCATCAAGGAAATATTCAAGTTAAAAGCGTGTTCGGGCAAGGAAGCCTATTTACATTAAATCTCCCCATAGTATGAGTAAAGTTTTTCCATTGAGAAATGCCACAGGTTACAGAATCCTTCTTGTAGAAGACGATCCTAATTTCGGAAGTATACTCACTGATTATCTTCGGATGAATAATCATGACGTAAGCCTTGCCATGGATGGTAAAGAAGGTCTTAGTATGTTCCGAAAAGGGCATTATGATATGGCTATTTTAGACGTAATGATGCCAGAGATGGATGGATTCACCATGGCAGAGAATTTAAAAAGTGCAGATAAAGACTTTCCATTTCTATTTCTTACGGCTAAGAGCTTGAAAGACGATATGGTGCGGGGATTTGCAATAGGAGCCGATGACTACATTGTGAAACCGTTTGATTCTGAAGTCTTGCTCATGAAAATTCAAGCGATTATGAATCGCAAATTCGTGGCGCCCAAGGTGGAGCAAAACTATTCTATTGGCTTGAGCACCTATCAACCAAAACTCAGAAATTTAGTCGATCCAAAAGGGGCTTCATTTGTCCTATCACCAAAGGAGGGCGAACTGTTGACCCTTCTTTGTATGTATAAGAACGATTTGCTAAAACGCAGTGAGGCGCTGAAAAGGATTTGGAAAGAAGACAACTATTTTACAGGAAGAAGCATGGATGTGTACATTGCCAAATTGCGCAAGTATTTTAAGGAAGATCCCAATGTTGAGATTGTGAATATTCATTCTGAAGGATTTCGTTTGATCGATAGAACGGAGTAGTTCTTTATAGGCTAGAATTTTTTCCTTGATGTATCTTTGCCTAATCAAAACCGATATCCCCACATTATGTCTAGTATGATTATGTCTCGTTTAAAAGAAGAGACAGCGCAGGCTCACAAGGATACTGAAAAGTATAGCTATGGAGCTGAAATAATGTCTGGCACATTGATCTTAGATCAATACACTGATATTATTTTAAAGAATTATTGGTTGCACAAGCATTTCGAACCTATTCTTATTGTTAATGAAAATCTGAACTCATTGTTCGACGCCCATCTGAATAAAAGAATGAAGCTGGATGTTATAGAACAGGATTTGAAAAAATTAGATACCCAGATTCCAGCAGATTGGTCGGGTCTCCCCATTCCGAATAATGTTGCACAATGCCTAGGATGTATGTACGTTTTGGAGGGATCTGCCCTTGGAGGTGCTATGATTCAGCGTGCTTTATCTAAAAACGAACCGATTGCTTCGAGGAATGCTTTTGGCTTTTACACCTTTTATGGACAAAATCTTGGTTCAATGTGGAAGCAATTTGGAGAGATTGTTACTAAATTTGCAATGAATGAGGTTCTTGAAGAGGAAATCGTACAATTTGCGAATGAAACCTTCAAGGCCACAGAATTGATATTTAGTAAGTCTATTGAACGAATCGCAACATAGTAAACCGTACGTATTCATCCTACTAGCTTTTGTGCTTATTGTAGGTTCATTTTCTGCATTTTACGCGTTTCAAAATCAACGAGCATCTGAAGTTTTTAATAGACTACAGAAGCTTGAGCGGTTTGCTAATAAACTGTTTCTAAGCAGTGATAGTAAATCTGTTTACGTCGTTTTAAGCAAGGCGGACCTCCACTCCTTTGTGCCCCAGAAAGAATGGGGAGTATCAATGGATCAAGTACTTTCTATTGAGCTTGAAATAGAATCAATCATTCGTATAACAAACGATTTAGATGCTAGTGCATTATCGCAGATCAGAGAGCCATTGGTTCAGAAGGTTGAAAATATTGTTCAGAATTATCGCATATTTTATTATGATAAAATAATCTTTCAGAATCGACTTTTCTTATCTCTAATTTTAAGTGGAAGTATTCTTTTTTTAAGCATTCTGTTCTTCATTCTCTTGAAATGGAAAAACCAAATAGATGATTTTAATAATACGAGACTAGAGGCTGAGAAAAGGCTTGTTCAATTGTCAAATGAGTTAAAGCTAAGGGAAATTGAAAAAGACGAAATAAATACGGGTTTAAAACAGAATGAACGTGAGCTATTGAAAATAATCAATAGCATGGACGCCATGATATGGAGCGTTGATAGAGACTACAGAGTACGATACGCCAATGATGAGTTCTACAGTGTTATAAAAGATCAAAGCGGTATTGAGATGCTTCCAGGAATGCGCTTAGACAACGCCGTGTTTGCAGAAGACATCACCCACTCCTGGAACGATTTATATTCCAAAGCCTTTGATAAAGGGAGTTTCAATTTTCAAGAACAGAGAATTGTAAAGGGAGAAAAAAAACACAGGCAAATTAATATTCAGTCTATTTATGACAATGACAATCAGCGAATAAGCTTAGCTTGTTTTTCTAAAGATATCACAGATAGTATTCGAAGAAAAGAGGCAATAAGGGAAACTACTGAACGCCTAAAACTTGCTTTGGCCAATGCACACCATGGACTCTGGGATTGGAATATGCAGACAAATGAATTCCAATTTGACAATATTTGGCCTGCGATTCTTGAAATCCGTCTGCATGAAGTAGGTACGCATACCGAAGACTGGGCACAATGGGTTTACCCGGAAGATAGAGGTTCATTTCTGATGGCTTGGAATGAGCTCATGCTTCCTGGTGGAGAAGGAGTTATACAGCATCAATACAGAATAGTTAAGAGAGATGGAAGTATAATTTGGATTGAAACCAAAGGCCGAGTTACGGAAACATCATCCGAAGGAATTCCCGAAAGAGCAGTCGGTACAAGCTGGGAAATTACGATTAGTAAGCAGCTCGAAGAGCGTTTGAAAATGCTCCTGCGGAGACAGAGAGAATTAAATGACGAGCTTTTCCATGCGAAGGAATCCGCACTAAAAGCCCTTCAAGTGAAGTCTGAGTTTATGGCCACCATGAGTCATGAAATTCGCACTCCAATGAACGGTGTTATTGGTATGACTAGCTTACTGTTAAAGACAGATTTAACAGAAGAACAGCAAGACTTTGTCAATACCATTCAGATGAGTGGGGATACACTTTTGGCTGTAATAAATGATATTCTGGACTTTAGTAAGATCGAATCTGGAACACTTGATTTAGAGGTTTTTCCATTTAGAATTGAAGATTGTGTTGAAGAAGCAATGTCTCTCCTTTCCAATCAATTAATGGAAAAAAGCCTTGATATGGTCTATTTCATTGAAGAGAATGTGCCCGAATGGATTAAAGGAGACATTACTCGTTTGAGACAGATTTTAATCAATTTATTGGGCAATGCTGTCAAATTCACTTCATCTGGTTCCATTCAGGTTAATGTATCGTGTGAACGATTAAAAAATGAGCAACTGCAACTGCACTTCTCGATTAAAGACGACGGTATTGGTATCAATCCGGCTCAATTGAAGAATTTGTTTCAGCCTTTCTCTCAACTCGATGCATCTACAACACGCAAGTATGGAGGCACAGGTTTGGGATTGGCAATTTGCAATAGATTGGTTCAAATGATGGGGGGTTCTATGCACGTACAAAGTAAACTGGGAGTGGGTTCAGAATTTACTTTCAAAATAATCGTGCACGACCATAATTTGCAAAATCCTGTAAATGATAAACTTGAATCATTAAAGGGCCTCTCTATTCTGCTCTTTGATCCAGTTGTGGGTAGAAATGAAATGCTTATTAAGCAATTGAAAAAATGGCATTTCGAAGTGGAACAATACTCTTGGAATCCTCAAGAAACAATGCAAATGCCCGAAGGTAATTTTGACCTTGTTTTCCTTCCTTCAAAAGTAACAAAGAATGCCCTATCCGAATTGATTTCGAAATGCAAGGAGAAATACAAGGCAAAGGTTTTAATCATTTGCTCAGACGCCCAATGCCGGCAGGAGATAAGTCAGATCCAAGGGGTGGATGGATTTCTAATAAAACCCTTTCGATACAGCATTCTTAAACAGAATGTCATCAATATCATGAATAGCATTGAAAGGGTAAAACCAGTAAAGTCTTCTCTAAATGAGACTATTTTATTCGCAGAGAAGTATCCTTTGAATATTCTGGTAGCTGAGGATAACCCCATAAATCAAAAACTCGCAGTATTTGTGCTGAAGAATCTGGGCTATAAAGCTGAAACGGCTATCAATGGTTTGGAAGTTTTAGATTTAGTTAAAAGGAATACTTACGATCTAATATTCATGGATATTCAAATGCCTGAATTAGATGGATTGCAAACAACAAAGGCGATTATAAATCAGGATCTGAAAAAGAAAATTAAAATCGTTGCTATGACGGCTAATGCTCTAGAAGGGGATAGAGAGAGCTGTTTAAAGGTGGGAATGGACGATTATGTTGCCAAGCCTATAACTATTGATGCCATTGCAAAAATCATTGAGTATTGGGCAAAGAAAATTAACGGTGAATGAAGGCTAGAGAGCTGAAAAAACGTTTGCTGACCTTCTCTGATAAATACGCCTGCGTTGCTCTGTATGACAGCAATTTAGTGCATGTAGAGAACACTAAATACGATTGGCTCTTTGCTTGTGGAAATAAATTTCAAGAATCTTTTAAACCCGATTTAGATTCGCTCCAAGAATTCTTTGATATTCATTCGCATGAATTCATATTTGGTATTTTAGGATATGATTTGAAAGAGGAGATAGAGGGAATTGCAAGTCAAAACACCTCCTTTCATTCATTGCCAGATTGGTGTTTTTTTATTCCTGAAATTCTTGTTAAATCAGTAAACGGTGAAATCATTTGGATAAAAGGAAGTGAAGATGTAATAGCATCGAAGCCTATAAAAGAAGTGCCGAATGAAGTCTATCATTTTCATCCACAGATTTCAAAAGATCAGTATTTAGAATCGATATCTAAAATTCAAGGACATCTTCAAGAAGGGAATATTTACGAATTGAATTTTTGTCGAGAATTTCATTGTCAATCAGCCAATGACATTCCTATTCATGGGCTCTTTTTTAAGCTTCAAACAGAAAATCCATCTAGCTTTTCTAGCTTTTTCAGAATTAAGCAAAAGGTTCTAATTTCTTCCTCTCCTGAAAGATATTTAATGCGATCTGGGAACAAATTGATTAGCGAGCCGATTAAAGGAACCATTCCACGCTCTGCAGATAGCAAAATAGATCTCGAGAACTTCCAAATCCTCAAGAATAGCGAAAAAGAGCGGCGCGAAAATGTGATGATCGTAGATCTAGTGCGCAATGATCTCTCCAAAATCGCAAAACCGCATAGCGTAAAAGTGGAGGCTTTGTACTCAATACGAAGTCTTCCAAAAGTGCATCAAATGGTATCGGTAATTAGCGCTGAATTACAAGTAGATACAAGCTTGACGGATATACTCAAAGCGAGCTTTCCTATGGGATCTATGACCGGAGCGCCAAAGGTTGCTGCAATGCAGTTTGCAGAAGAGTTTGAATCTTTTAAAAGAGCTTGGTATAGTGGTTCGGTGGGGTATATAGAACCCAACGGAGATTTTGACTTCAACGTTATCATTCGTAGCTTAATTGTTGATCGCGAGAATAGAAAGATGAGTATTGCGGCGGGAGGAGCCATCACCATTCTTAGCGATGCTGAAATGGAGTTTCAAGAGTCAGAATGGAAGGTGCAGAGTGTCTTAAAATCTATTGAAGCAATTGTCGTTCAACCGACTTAAAGTGGTACGCATGAATCCTAGATTTGAACTGTGATTGAATTTGTCCGAAATCAAATGGGCGATTTATTTCCTAAGGGAACCCCATTTCTATTGGCTTGCAGCGGAGGGCTAGACTCAATGAGTTTAGCTTTTATCTTCAAGAAATTGGACATTCAATTCCGCCTAGTTCACATAAATTATGGATTAAGAGAAGAACAATCTGATCTCGACGAGGAATTAGTCAGGCGTTGGTCAAAGGAAAAGAGCATTTCGCTTGAAATTGGAAATGCAAAAAATGACATGCTTTTGGCCAAAGGCAATGTGCAGCATAGAGCCAGAAATTGGCGTTATAGTTTTTTTAAAGCAATACAAAAAGAAAACGAAGTCTTGGTTAGTGCGCACCATCAAGATGATTTGGTAGAGGGGTACTTTATAAGTCTCTCTAGAAAAGAAAAGTGGGAAGCAATGAGTGGCATGGAAGTATGGAATGGCGTTGTGTATCGTCCGTTACTGCCCTTTTCAAAAAATGAAATAAAATCATTCGCATCAGGCAGTTCTATTTCTTGGAGAGAGGATGCTTCCAACCAAAGCGAAAAATATCTTAGAAATAGAATTAGGAATAAATTAATTCCAAACTTAGACTTATTTTCCAGCGAATGGCGATCCGATATTTTAGCTATTCAAACGCTATTGCAAACCCTTAAGACGCATAAGAACAGAGGGCTAGAAGAATGGAAGTCTAGCTTTGTGGAACAATCAGCAAATGAAATTAAAATTAGACCCAATGCATTTGACGCTCCGTATTTTGCATTTGCCGTTGCCTATCTGAGATCATTTGGAAAATTGGATTTGATTGGTTTAAAGCAGATTATAGGTAGAGCGGGGAAGTTTTTAAAAATTGGAAATTATCGGCTAGAAGTGGCTCCTGCGTATTTTTTCTTAGTTGAGGATAATGCAGAACATTCTGAAGAACTTCTATTTCAATTGGGAAATCAGAAACTGGATGCTACCCATTTTGTCTCCAGCAGTTCAATGGGTCCAAATGTGCAGGTGAAGAAGTCGAATGCGCTTGCTTACCTCGATTCTAATAAATTGAAAGAACCACTTAAATGGAGACATCCGCTCAATGGAGATCGCTTTTTTCCTATGGGTATGTCTGGCTCGAAAAAGATAAGTGATTTCCTAAATGAGAAGGCGCTGAGTCGCACAGAAAAAAAGAAGATTTGGCTATTGACAAGTAATAATGAGATTGTTTGGATTGCCGGATATCGCATCGATAGGAGATTTGTTGCGAATGACCAAACATCCGAAGCATATTTCGTACGTTTAACCCAAGAAGTAATTCAATGAAATTAGTTAAGAACGCAGCTCAGCTGTTCAGTACTCTTTGTCTGCTTTTGGTTTTACCCTTGAGTGTGGAAAGTCAAATTCTGGATCCTGTTAAATGGAGATTTACAGACAAAGTCGCGAATGATAGCAAGACTGTTGACCTTATTTTGGAAGCGGCTATTGAAGAACATTGGCATCTTTATTCACAAGATATTCCGGATGGAGGACCTATTCCAACCAGTTTTATATATACGCCTTCTCCAAATTATAAATTAGTTGGAAAAACAAAGGAGTCGAAATCAGTAAGTGAATACGACCCGAACTTCGATATGCAATTGAAATATTTCAATAATAGGGCCACTTTCACCCAAACTATTGAAGTACTAACTGATAAGGATTTTGAATTAAAGGGTGAACTAGAGTTTATGGTTTGCGATGAGAAACAATGCCTTCCACCTAAATATGTTGAATTTAGCTATACGATTAGAGGAGTAAAAACAGTCAAAAAGGTAGAGAATACTCCCATTAAGGAGGAAGCAAATCCTTCTTATGGTTCTGAAGAAGAAACAGTAATTGAAGCAGAGGAACCGGAAGAAATAGAGGAGACTGCCAATACGGAAGAATCGGAAGCGCTTAATGAAGTTGCAGAAGAGGAGGGAGATTCAGATCAATTTGTTGCCAAAGATGTAGATGGTAAGGAGGTTAGCTCTTTGTGGGGAATCTTTCTACTTGGGTTTGGAGGTGGATTAATTGCCCTTTTAATGCCCTGTATTTTTCCAATGATTCCATTGACGGTCAGCTTTTTCACAAAACAGAGTAAAACGAAGTCTGAAGGTATTTGGAAAGCACTTATTTATGGGGTTAGCATTGTGGGTATTTATGTAATCCTAGGTTTAATGATCACCTTAATTACGGGGGATAGCTCAAGTCTAAATTCGATCTCTACCAATCCGTGGTTTAACCTCGCGTTTTTTGTCCTTTTTGTTGTTTTTGCGATGTCCTTTTTTGGGGCATTTGAGATTACTCTCCCAAGTTCTTGGGTAAATAAGGCAGACGACGCTTCAAACAAAGGCGGATTGCTAGGTATATTTTTCATGGCTTTTACGCTTTCTCTTGTCAGTTTTTCTTGCACAGGTCCTATCATTGGATCCTTGCTCGTAGATGCTGCATCAAAAGGCGATATTCTCGGCCCAGCTATGGGTATGTTTGGTTTCTCTTTGGCATTGGCTATCCCTTTTGCCCTTTTCGCAGCTTTTCCAGGCTGGTTGAATAGTTTGCCTAAATCAGGTGGATGGTTGAATACAGTAAAAGTGAGCTTGGGCTTCTTAGAGCTCGCCTTCGCATTTAAGTTTTTGAGCACGGCAGATATGACATGGCAAGCTGGTCTTTTGAAAAGAGAGCTATTCTTAGCCATTTGGATAGGAATTTTCTTCTTACTTACGCTGTATTTATTGGGTTCATTTAAAACCCCAAATGATAGTCAAGTCGATCGAGTAAGTGTTCCAAGATTGATGTTTGCCATATTCTTTGGTTCATTTACGATGTATCTTATTCCAGGTCTTTGGGGCGCTCCATTGAATATTATTAGTGGATTTCCACCTCCCATGTTTTATAGCGAAGCTCCAAATGGAATAGGGGGCTCTGCCTCTCCAGCCTCGGGAGGATTAAGCAATGCCTTTATTCCAGAAGGCGCAGACCCTGAACATTGTCCATTGGGATTAAACTGCTTCCATGATTTTGATAAAGGATTGGCCTATGCAAAGAGTGTAGGAAAACCGATAATGCTCGATTTCACAGGATGGGGCTGTGTAAATTGTCGGAAGATGGAAGAGCAAGTTTGGAAAGATCCAAGGGTGCTTAGTCGTTTAAGAGAAGAATTGGTTATTATTTCTCTTTATGTAGATGAGAGGGTAAAATTGCCTGAAAGTGAGCAATACTACTCTGAAATCTTAAAGTCTAAGGTGAAAACAATCGGAAATAAATGGAGTGAGTTTCAGGCTAAAAATTATGAGACAAATTCACAACCCTATTATGTGATAATTGGTCATGATAATTTGGAGCCTCTTCTACCTCCAACCGCTTACGATCCAGATATAGAATACTATATTAATTGGATTGATGCTGGAGTGAGTAAATTTAATAAGAACACTTCGAATTAAATCCTGTTGACTTTCAATGGAAGGTGAAAAGAGATATAGACTAAGAAAAGGACAGCAAGTTGTGGGTTACTGTCGTGAGTTACCATCGGGAACTCAGTTCTTTTCAAAAGACTCATTTTGGTGGACAGGCTATGAAATTCCGTATAGTCAATTAGATGAATGGACGGGCTGGAAAGACAAAAATCGAATTCCAATATTTGAGTTTGACATTGTAAAATGTAAACTCGATCCAGATGGAGAGTATCAAAATGCTGCTGTTCTTTGGAATAAAACCAAAGAGCAGTTTTATCTTCGATTACTCAATAATGATGCTTTGCATTTTCCATTGGAAATGAATGGTATAGCTCTCTTCAATCCCAGACAAATGGAGGTATACTCTCAGCTCTTTATAAATCCAGATATCATGGAAGAGCTAGGGGTTAAGGACGATTGAAGCTTCGCTGTCTCATGGTTTCAAATAAAACCAAAGCAGCCGCAACAGAAACATTTAAGGAGTCGATATTACTATGCATTGGTATCTTCCATAGTGAGTTGGAATGCTTTTTCCAGAAATCACTTATTCCATTGTGTTCACCGCCCATGATCCAAGCAACCTTTATGGGAATTTTATCGGAGTACAATAATTTAGATCCTTCTAGAGCGGTAGAACAAATAGAGAGTTCTTTTTTTTGAAGCCACTGAAGAGCAGCCTCATTGTCCATTTGAAAATGTGGGATAAGAAAAACAGTTCCTACCGAGGAACGAATGCAATTTGGATGGTAGAAGTCAGTACTATTTCCAGTACTAATAATTGCCTGCACCCCTGCGGCACTCGCAGAACGAAAAAGAGCACCCAAATTGCCGGGTTTCTCAATATTTTCTACGATCAATATATGGTCTAAATCGGAGGGGGTGTTAAAGCTTTGTTTTACTGAGAAAACAGCTACTGCTTTAGCGGCCAATCCTCTTACTGCTATGTGCTCAAAACAGGTGGATGAGCAATAAAAGAGCGTGGGTCTAAACTCATCTACCCATTCTGGAAGCTTCGATTCTTCAGGTAGATAGACCTCAAGTATTTGATAATTAGACTTTAATGCATAATCAATTTCCTGCAGACCCTCTACAGTGAAGCGAGACTCTTTTGTTCTTGCTCTTTTTCGACTTTGTAGATCGATAAGCGATTTAATCCGAGGATTTTGTAGGCTCGTAAGTAAAATAGATTTGTGCATTCCGAAATTGTAATTTCGCTGTAATTAAGTCGCAAAGATGTTTAGAAAAACAGCAATAATCGCTATTAGTTTATTGGCAATAAGCTCATGTGTAAGTAAAAAGAAATGGGTAGATGCCAATGCTACAATCACGAACCTAGAAAAACGAGATGCTGATTGTCAAAAACATTCTGCCCAATTAACGGATAGCTTGACTAAGGTATTAAAAGACTTCAAGGCATTCTCCTTGTTGGCAGATAAAGATAGAATCGCACTTTTGGCTCAGTTAGATCAGAAATCAGCTGCCTTAAATGAAAAGGACGAGGTGCTTAGAAGCCGCGCAAATAGATTGCGTGAGTTACAAGAACGGATAGACAATCAAGCAATGCTTGCTCAGAATTTAAGAAAGTCAGTAACAGATGCATTGGTTAATTTTGATAGTGATGAGCTCACTATTTCCATGAAGGAGGGACAGGTTCAAGTATCCTTATCCGACGATTTGCTCTTTGAATCTGCGAGCTCCCAGATTGATCCAAAAGGTAAAAATGCAATTGGAAAGCTTGCTGTAGTCTTGAAGAATGATCCTAGTATTCGCATCACTATTGTTGGGCATACGGATAGCATTTCTATTCGCACTGCTCGATATAAGGACAATTGGGATTTGAGTGTAGATAGGGCTGCTTCCATTGTACGTGTTTTAACGAATGACTATGAAATTCCGGGTAAACGGATCCAAGCGGCAGGAAAATCAGCCTATTTTCCTTTAGAAAGCAATAAAACCAAAGAGGGTAGAGCAAAAAATCGGAGAACAGAAATCCTGCTCACACCAAAATTGGATGCACTAATGAAAATGCTTGAAACGGAAGGTTCAAATGATCCTTCTGATCTATAGAATACGCCTAATAATGCGCAATGAGTGTGTGTATTTATTTGATTTTGAGTCAAATATTCCAGTTTGATCAATTGAATCTATGCGAACACATCCACTTGCATGAATGATCTGATGGTTTTCTAAGAGCATACCTACATGCGTTATTTTGCCCTCAGAATTGTCAAAAAAGGCTAAATCACCTGCTTTTGCTTCAGCAATAAAGCCCAAAGCAACACCTAATTCGGCTTGCTGATATGCATCTCTCGGAAGCTTAAAATCTATGAGTCTATAGAGTAACTGAGTGAATCCTGAACAATCGATGCCAAAGGGAGTTCTTCCTCCCCATAAATAAGGAGCATTCAAAAGGCTAAAAGCATATTCGGTTAACAGACTTTTATTTTGAGTTGCAAGAATGTGCTCGCCTGAAAATGAATAATTTAACTTGGCAAGTTCTCCCTTTCCATCCTGGAAAGAAGGCAAGGGAGAGCCAAAAGATATAAGACTATACTCTTTGGGAGAACTGAATTGGGCTAGACCCAGAAGTTCACCAGAGAACTGCTTTGTCTTGTTAATGGATTCATATTCTTCTAAAGATATTTCCTTCCATTGCTTAGAAGAAATCCATCCACTATAATCGTCGTGCTCCATTGTTATTTTCAACCAAGCCAACCGGACGTCATGCACTTTAAAAACCTCGCCAAAAAGTAATTGGCTCGTCATTTCTGCGGAGTCTCCCGCATTTGATCGAACAGGAACAATAGATAAAATGCAGACGCCGTATCTCATTTTAATAAATTAGATACTTTCTAGAACCATGGCACTTGCACCACCGCCACCATTACAGATTCCCGCAGCGCCTAGTTTCGCATTGTTTTGCTTTAGAACGTGGATGAGAGTTACCAAAATACGAGCTCCGCTGCAACCCAACGGATGGCCCAAAGAAACGGCACCGCCATTTACATTTGTACGCTCACCGTCAATACCGAGTAACTTTATATTCGCCAATCCAACTACAGAGAATGCTTCATTTAATTCAAAGTACTCAATGTCTTTTATATCTAAACCAGCCTTTCCAATTGCAATTGGTAGTGCCTTTGCAGGGGCTGTTGTAAACCACTCTGGAGCCTGAGCAGCATCTGCATAAGAGCGAATAATGGCGAGAGGTTTTAGTCCAAGCTCATCTGCTTTCTCTCTACTCATAATAACCAAGGCAGCAGCACCATCATTTAAAGTAGATGCATTTGCAGCAGTAATGGTTCCATCCTTTTTGAAAACAGGTCGAAGTTGTGGAATCTTGTCAAAATTCACGTTTTTGTATTCTTCATCCTGAGAAAATAAAATAGGCTCTCCTTTTCTTTGTGGAATCTCAACGGGAACTATCTCGTCTGAAAAGTTGCCAGCATCCCATGCAGCGGAACTTCGATTATAGGATTGAATAGCAAAAGCATCTTGGTCTTCTCTTGAAAACTGATGTTCTTCTGCGCAAAGCTCAGAACAATTTCCCATATGGGCGTTATTGTAAACGTCTGTTAAACCGTCGTTTACCAATCCATCTATCAGAGTTGCATTGCCCAATTTAGTGCCGTTACGCATGCTTAAATAATGTGGAGTCTGACTCATATTTTCCATGCCACCGGCCACAATAACATCGGCATCACCCGCACGAATGGCCTGCGCCGCCATACTAACGGCCTTCATTCCAGAAGCACATACTTTATTCACCGTTGTACATGGAACATCATGACCCAGTCCAGCAAACATAGCCGCCTGTCTAGCCGGGGCTTGACCGTTTCCTGCTTGAAGAACATTGCCCATATAAACTTCTTGCACTTCCTTTGGATCTAAGCCAATCTTTTCAAGAGCTCCTTTTATAGCCGAAGCGCCAAGGCGAGTTGCAGGAATGGAGGAAAGACCTCCTAGAAAGCTACCAATGGGTGTGCGAACAGCAGAGACAATTACAACTTCTTTCATAGTGATTTATTAATTAGGGGGTGGATTTCGAATATACGGCAGAACAAACTTAGATTAGGCTCTAAGAACTATACTCAGTTCCTTTTCTAGTTGTTTTAAAACTTGATTAATTATTTTTTCCACCTCGTTGTCAGTGAGGGTTTTAGAGCTGTCTTGAAAAATGAGTTTAACAGCATAGGATACAGTATTGTCTGGAAGATTCTTTCCTTCGTAAACATCGAATAGACCAAACTCTTTGAGTAATTTTTTTGCGCTGCGCTGAACTATGAGCTGAATAGATTCAAAAGGCACTTCCTTTGGAACAAGTAAAGCCAAATCTCTTCGAGCAGCAGGATACTTTGGAATTTCGCTTGTTTTAATTTTAACTTTTAGGGCCCGCTTCAATAGAAGATCCCAATCCAACTCAGCATAATAAACGCTTTGGTCTATATCCCAAGATTTCAGCAACTTATTCTCAAGCTTCTGAAGGGTACCCATTTTTTTATTGGAAGACCACCATTCTAATGAGGTTCCATTCATTCTTTGCTCAAATCTATCTAAGCCAAGTGCGCTAAAGGCTTCCTCCACCTTTGACTTTAGAAAGAAAATATCCTCCGCTTTAGAATTTGAATTCCAGTTCTCTTGAGTTCCTAAGCCGCTTTGCCATAGCGCAAGGAATTCTTTTTCATCGTATCCCTTCTCCGTTAAATGGTAGGTCCTTCCAAATTCATAAAAGCAAAGGTCATTCACTTTTTGATTCAAGTTTCTTCGAATGGTTTCTAATCCATTCGGAAGGGGACTGTTTCGCAGAACATTTAAATCTTGACTAAGTGGATTTAAAGTTCGAATAAGATCATCTGGATTATAATAACTTTCCTTATGTAAAGAGTTGTGCATTACCTCTTGTACACCTGAAGCCGTGAGCGCATTTGCCACTTTTTCTTTTTTCTGATAGGCTGGATATGCATCGAATTTGCCTGTAGAAATTCCAATTTTTTTTGGGAAAGGGATATTGTTGAGGCCGTAAATTCTAAGTACTTCTTCCACAATATCAGCTTCACGAGTAACATCTACCCGATAGGCCGGTGGCTTGAGGTGCAGAATATCATTTATTTCCGCTAATACTCGAATATCCAGAAGACCGAGAATTAATTTATAGTCAGATGTATCAATAGTATGGCCAATGAGTTGGTTCATACGTTGGTAAGAAACACTTATTTCTTTTGGTTCGCTAGGCGTTTTTCCAGCTTCGAATAGTTCTGAAGCAATATATGCTCCTGCCACTTCTTGCAATAATAGCGCAGCTCTTTGAAGTGCGTATAGACTCATTTCTGGGTCAACACCTCTTTCATATCGAAAGGAAGCATCTGTATTTAAGCCGTGGCGTTTAGCTGTTTTGCGAATTCGAACAGGATTAAAAAGAGCCGATTCTAAAAAGATAGCCGTGGTGTTTTCATTCACTCCACTTTTACTTCCTCCAAAAACACCTGCGATACTCATGGGATCAGATTCGTTGCAAATCATTAAATCCATAGGATCGAGCTTCCTTAATTTGCCATCTAAGGTTTCAAATTCTTCATTTTCGTTCGCTCTTCTTACTTTAATGATATTGCCTTTAATGGCTTTTAAATCGAAGGCATGCAAAGGATGCCCCGTTTCATGTAGAACATAATTGGTAATGTCTACAACATTATTAATGGGTTTAATATCGATCGACTGTAGTTTTTCGATCAACCAATCGGGTGAAGGTGCGATCTTAATTCCATCCAATACAATTCCAAAATAGCGCTGACAGGCATCTGAATCAAGGATTTCCAATTGAATTCGATGCGTTGGTTTTGAAATAGTGAAATTTTGAATGCTCGGAAGACTTAGTTCAGATTTTAGTCCTCTGAATTTAAGAGCAGCATTTAAATCTCGGGCCACTCCGTAATGACTCATGGCATCAGATCGATTGGGAGTTAAGCCGATTTCTAAGCAATAATCTGATTCTAATCCTAAGGCCTCTGCCAAAGGAGTGCCCGCCTTTAAAGTTGAATCGAGAACCATAATTCCATCATGGCTTTCACCAAGACCTAATTCATCTTCAGCGCAGATCATTCCTTCAGAAACTTCGCCACGAATCTTTCCTTTCTTTATCGAAAAGGGCTCCCCCTTGGTAGGGTATAGCGTTGTGCCAATGGTAGACACAGCCACTTTTAATCCTTTTTGAACATTGGGCGCGCCACAAACTATAGATAGGTTTATGTCATTGCCTATAGAAACGATAGTACATTGAAGACGATCTGCATTCGGATGCCTTTCACATTCCAATACCTCTCCTACAAGTACTCCTTTTAGTCCATTTGGAACTCGATTTACTTCGTGAATTTTTTCGGTTTCCAATCCTATTTCTGTTAGAATGTCTCCTAACTCAATGGGGTTCAAATATGTAGTGATGTATTGCTTTAACCAGCTGTATGAAATTCTCATGAAAATTATCCTAAAAAAGAGTGGACAAAGGTAGCAAAGACATAGGATGCTATCCCGCTTATATTTACCGAATGGGAGCGAAGAAGCCAGTGATCATAGAAGACTTGCATTTACATGGAGCTGCGGCAAAAGGCAATGCTGTAGGTCGGGATTCTGAGGGAAGAATTGTGTTCGTAAAAGGAGCTGTACCGGGAGATACCGTGCGAGTGAGGGTGGTAAAGAAAAAAAAGCAATTTCTTGAAGCCAAGTTATTGGAGGTCACTGAATTTTCTGCAATGCGAACGGAACCTGAATGTACACATTTCGATCTCTGTGGTGGATGCTCTTGGCAGAATTTGAAGTACGAGCATCAGCTTGAAAATAAGCATAGTGAAGTTGTAAATAACTTAAAAAGACTGGGTCATATTGAACCTGAGGAGGTAGAATCTATTTTGCCGGCGCCCCAAACCTTCTTATATCGAAATAAACTAGAGTATAGCTTCTGCGCAGAGCGTTGGCTCACCGATGAAGAAATACAATCAAAAGAGAGCTTTGATCGCAGAGCTTTCGGATTTCATATTCCGGGAAGATGGGATAGAGTTTTTGAAGTAGAAAAATGTTTATTGCAGCCAGAGCCTTCCAACGCGATTAGAAATTTCATAAGCAAACTGGCAATAGAGCGCGATTGGACCTATTACCACCCGAGAGAGAGAACTGGTTTTCTGCGGAGTTTAATGATTCGTAATAATTCCAAATTGCAGTTTATGCTGGCATTGCAATGCTCTGAGGATAGGAGGGAAGATATTCACTTTTTATTAGACCGAATAAAAGAGGAGTTTCCTCAAGTGAGCTCGATCTATTACGCTATAAATGAAAAGGCCAATGACTCCATTTATGATTTAAATCTCATTCACTATAGCGGAGATGAAGTCTTAATAGAAAGCATGCGGGGTTTTGAAGGTGGAAAAGATTTGAAGTTTAGAATAGGGCCTAAATCCTTTTATCAGACCAATAGTCAACAAGCATCGGAATTATACAGAATAGCATTGGAGTTTGCAGACTTGAAAGAGGAAGGTTTGGTTTACGATCTATATACAGGAACTGGAACCATTGCTTTGTATTTGGCTCAAAAAGCGAAAAAGGTAGTTGGAATTGAAGGCGTTGAAGAGGCAGTAATAGATGCTCGAATTAATGCAAGAGAAAATGGAATAGAGAACGTAGAGTTCTTTAGTGGAGATATGAGAAAGGTGTTAAATGCAGCCTTCCTTGAGGAAAATGGAATGCCAGAGGTTATTGTAACTGATCCGCCTAGAGAAGGAATGCATCCGGATGTAGTACAGCAGATTATAAATATAAATGCTCAAAAGATTGTGTATGTAAGCTGTAATTCTGCAACCCAAGCGAGAGACTTGGCAATGCTGAGTGAAAAGTATAGAATCGTTAAAGTAAAAGCGGTAGATATGTTTCCGCATACGGCTCATATAGAGAACGTAGCTTTGTTATTAAGAAAGTAAATCAATGGAAAGTAGAACTCTTATACTCAGCCCCAAAAAAGTAGCGATTAAGCTCGAAAGAATGGCTTGGCAGATTTTAGAGCGTTGTATAGGAGAAGAATCTATTGTGCTTGCCGGTATTGCTCCACAAGGCTTTTATTTAGCGGAGAAGCTAGCTATTCATATTGCCAAGATCAGCTCTGTAAAAGTAAACCTCATTTCCATTGAAATGAATAAAAGCAACTTGCTTGGCTCAGAAATACGATTAAGTGAAAAGCTAAGTGATTGTGAAAACAAGGTGGTTTTTGTGGTAGATGATGTATTGAATACTGGCAGAATACTGCTTCATGGAATTAATGCTTTCTTGAATACCCCTATTAAAAGCTTGCATACGGTTGTTCTTGTGAACAGAGAACATAATTTATTTCCTGTGAGGGCAGATGTTTCGGGAATGGAACTTTCTACTACTTTAAGAGAGCATATCGAAGTTATTTTGGATGATTCTGGCTTTTCAGTTTACCTCGTTTAATAATTGCTTGAGATGGATTCATCTTCCTACCGTATTGACTTTGATCGAATAGAATGGGAGGATATCGCAAAGGGTGTAGTTCAAAAACTATTGGTCAGAGAGTCTCAGAAATTGCGTTTGGTTGAATTTTCAGTCGGATTTTTTGAAGAGGATTGGTGTTTAAAAAATCATATTGGATTTGTTTTATCCGGAGAAATGAATCTGCACTTTAGTCAAGGAGTTGTGCACTACAAACAGGGCAATGCTTTGTGGATTGAATCGGGAGAGGCGCATAAGCACAAAATGCGTCTTATTAATAATCAAACTGTTTGCCTTCTACTATTCGAAAGAATAGACAAAAATTAAATTTCCAAAAGATCATGTGGATGACTTTCTTCTTCACAAAGAGTAAGGGTGCTTTAACCATCGCTTTTGTACTCTTATTTCTTGCCTCTTTTGCTCAGGTTAATCCATTGGATAGTACAAGAATCAAACTATCTGATTCTGCAAAAGAGGAAGTGCTCGTTTCATATCAAAAAAGACTTAGAAAATTAGATTCACTTCGCTCGGCTGACTCTTTGCGGAGGCTGAATTTAGAAGTGGAATTGGCGTCTCTAAGAACTACAGATAATGTTAAAAAAGAAGAGCTTCTCCATGAGCTTCAAGGGCTGAACGATAGAGAAACCATTCGTATTCTAAAGAAAAAAAGTGAGATAGACTCTCTTCGGAATATTGTTAAAGGTTCAGTAGTCAGGGGTTTAGTAAAAGACACACTTTGCCTTGTTTACAGTCGATTGGGTAGTTTTTCAGCCAATGAACGTGCAATGGCAATTGCAAATCGATTAAAAACTATTTCCGACAAATGGGAGTTCGAATCGGATAGTTTAGTAATCATCGAAGCGGAGTCTACTATTGATGTTGTCTTTGAGGGAATTATTCTAACGGGGGTTTCAGAAAATGATGCCATTTGGATGAGTACGACCAAAGAAGCTTTGGCTCAAAGCTTCAAAGTTTCGTTTGAAGATGAACTAAATGCCTATGCGAGACAATGGAATCTAGCTGTTATTTTGAAGGAAATTGGATTGGCTCTTCTGGTTATTATCATTCTCATATTCTCGATTAAATATATAAATAGACTATTTCAATGGTCAAAGAGAAAAATAGAAGGTCAGGAGAATAGACTTCTTCGGGGGGTGCAGTTTAACAACTTTACCCTTTTCGATGCCAAACAACAAATCACATTACTAACTCGATTGAATCGTCTCTTGAATTGGTTTGTAAATCTCCTTTTAATATACATTTCGCTTCCCGTTCTATTCGGCATATTTCCTTGGACAGAAAATTTGGCAACTACTTTAGTAGACTACGTTTTGGGTCCCTTAAAGAGTATTGGCCTCGCCATTTGGAACTATATGCCTAACCTATTCACCATAGCTGTGATTGTGGTTGTTTTTGTCTATGTACTTCGAGGTATTAAGTTTCTCAGAATAGAAATAGAAAAAGGAAACTTGCAGATTCCTGGTTTTTATGCTGAATGGGCAGGATCTACCTTTCAAATTGTTCGACTTATTACGTTGGCATTCATGATTGTTGTAATATTTCCATACCTCCCGGGTAGCGAGTCTCCTGTATTTAGAGGTGTTTCTGTTTTTCTCGGCTTTCTTTTTACCTTCGGATCGGCAGGCTCGCTTTCCAATATTATTGCCGGCTTGGTATTGACCTATATGCGCTTGTTTTCTATTGGAGATAGGGTAAAAATTGGTGAAATTGTGGGAGATGTAATTGAAAAATCATTGCTCGTAACACGAATTAGGACTCCAAAGAATGAGATTGTTTCTATTCCAAACTCTACTGTAATGAATAGTCATACTGTTAATTACAGCAGCGACGCGCCTTTAAATGGACTTATTATGCATACTACAGTGACCATAGGATACGATGTACCCTGGAAAGAGGTGCACCAAGCTTTAATCGATGCAGCTGAAAAGACCGAATTGTTGTTGCAAGAGCCCAAGCCTTTCGTTTTGCAAACAAGTTTAGACGATTTCTATGTTTCCTACCAATTGAACGCTTACACTCAAAATCCAAACAAGCAGGCAGGAATTTACTCTAATCTTCATCAGAATATTCAAGACTGCTTTAATTCAGCTGGAATTGAGATGCTATCTCCACATTATAGGTCAGCTAGAGATGGGAATAATAGCACGATACCTGCAAGTTATCTTCCAAAAGACTATACCGCTCCTAGTTTTAGATTTGAATATACATCCGGCAATAAGCCCTCAACTTAGAATATCCATTCGAGCGTCTATTCCAGCTTTAACTCAATCAAGTCAGCTGCTGTGTTTCGTTTCCTTTCTCACCGAAACTTTGATTGGCTTTAGAGACGCAACTGACTGATATTTATATATTTAAACTTTAATTTCAATGCGAATGAATAATCTAGCTTAAAGAAAGGGATCGGAATATTTCGGATCAATCAGGTTTGATTCGTCAGTAAGAGTATGAAGGAAGGCCAACAGATCTTGTTTGTCTCTGTTGCTCAGGTTCAGTTTTAAGGCGGTATTATTAGGCGCAATTAGCAGTGGATCTAAGGCAGGACCAAGAAGCACACCCGAATTATAATGTTCAATAACTTCTTCGAGTGTTGCAAATCTCCCATCGTGCATATATCCTCCGGATACAGCAACATTGGTTAGAGACGGAGACTTGAAAATCCGTGTTTCATTTGCATCCAATCCATTGCTTATAGCCACGCCATCCATTGCGAATGCAGGAGCCTGGTGACATGCATTGCAACCTGCGCCACCGAGATGCACAGGGGTTACGAATAAATGCTTTCCATTGTTTTCAGATTCATTAAAATTTGGAAAATTATCATCAAGGCCAGAACCAAAAACAGCTGGATTGAAGGTTAATTCATAGCCCTCATCAAAGCGACTTTCAAAGGAAACAATACTCCGCAAGTATTGAGCAATTGCTTGCTCCAACCGAATAACTGTAATATCTGAGCTTCCAAAAACTTCTTTGAACAAAGGAGGGTAATACTCTAAATCCTGAAGCTTTAGAATTAAGGCATTCATTCCTCCATGGGCAGAATCGAATCCCATTTCAATTTCATCCTGAATAGGCATGATGGATTGTGCCTCATGATTAGCTGCTCGTCTATCCCAGAACTGAAAAGAAGGGGCATAAAACCGTCCGTTTGCTAAACGCATGGAATGCATTCCTGTTAATCGACCTTCATATCCAATACTGAAAACATTTCTGTCTGTAAATCCATCGGCTTGCTTATGACAGCTCGTACAAGAAATGGTATTGTTGATACTCAACTGCGTATCGTAGAACAAGACTCTTCCTAAATAGGCCCCTTTATTGGTAACTGGATTATTCTCTGGACTATTATCTGTGCTTAATGCAGTTATAAAATGATTGGGATAGTTTGGATTAGCATAATTCGGTGCGTTCTGGATGGCTAATAAAAGTCTATCCTTAAGGCTTGCATTAGGCTCTTCAGAGTTGTCGGATTTCTGACAGGAGATACCAATGACTAGAACTATAAAAAGGAAGTATTTATTTGAACTATTCATATCCCAGTGCTTTTAATTTCTCGCTTCGCAAAGAATCGAGTGTTTCAAATTCCACCTTCATTGCTTTTTCGGGCTTTATAAGACTTTGCAAATTAGCATGAATGGGGAAGGTCTCAGGTAAATCAAGAAAATCGATTAAGATTTTACTCGATTGCAATGGCTGTATTATTAGATCCTCAAAGCGTATAATGCAGATTCGTTCTGGATTGTTCTGTTTTAATTTGAATATGTTTTCATTTCTCTCAATCCAAAAATCCAACTTGGCCCATTGCTCTTCTAGTTTCGAGTCGATTTTTAAGTGTGGATGGATTTTCTGAAACTGCTGATCGTTTTGAGACAAAGCCATTGTTCTTCCATCTCGAATGAGGTGGATGTATTTAAAGCTTGTATACTTTTTCAAAAGTGATTCGGCAAAGAAATGTGTATTGGGCTCTTTCCATAAAATGGGTTTCCCGTTTCCTTTTCTCTTGAGTAAAAAGCGAGTAAACGTGCCCTTGGGCAAAAGTGGGTGTTGCAGAGAATAGAGCGATTTTCTGAGTTCATTCCATTCGGCAAGGTTTAAGGCAAGACCGCTTTTTATTTTGATAAAAAGAGCAAGGTTCTTTCTGGAATTCTCTGAAGCAGGATCGAGAAGCAAAGCAACATCCGTTAGCAAAGAAGTAAAGAGTAGGTCGTCTGAAGATCGGTTTAAGAAAGGACTCAATTCAAAATAGTCGTAAGCGAGAATCGAGTAGAGTAGGCGCGTACCGCTTCCACCTAAACCGCCTATTCCAACAAATGAATTCAGTGTGAAATAACGTTAAGACAACGAACCGAAAAGGAGATCACTTTATTCAAGTTTTTTCTTCTTATGATCGTCTGAATCTCTCAATTTAAAATTGATGGGAATAGTATAGCTCATACGGACTGCTTTTCCTTTTTGCATAGCCGGTATCATATTGGTGTCTAAGTCCTTTAATACTTGTATTGCCGCTTGATCAATTAATTTATGCGTTCCTCTTTTCAATTCTACACTTGAAATACTTCCATCCTTCTCAATGATGAAACTCACATACACCCGACCTTGAATTCCTTTTTGTCTAGCTTCTTCAGGATATTCAACATTTTTAGCGATGTATGTCATTAGACCCATGTTGAAGCAACTGAATCTCAATTCTTCAGACTCTTCATTCTCACACCCAGGCCAAACCGGTTTACTTTCAACAAGAGCAAATTGAAGTACCTTTTTATCTTCTTCATTCTCTTCTTGAGAAAAGACATGGAAAGAAGAGACCAAACAAAAAAGAAGAAGAATTGTAGAAATTTTACTGTTCATATACTTGCTTTCTAAGGATTTAATTTTTGCCCTCAAAGGGCATTGCAGAGAGTATTGACTCGAATGATTCACCTAAATACTACAGCTTTATTATTCTTTGCTTTTGATCTTATTCAAATTTTTAATCTCTTGATTTGCTGCGAATGAAGTAATAAGCTGATTCAGCATATCGCTTGCTGCATGAGGTGCATTGGGCAGTAAGATTAAGCTGCTCTTTGAATCTTCTGCTACCGAAGCAAGTGTGTCATAATGCTGCGTAATAACAATAAGTGCAGAGGCTTCTTGAGGATTAATTCCCGCATTATTTAATACACTAACACTGTCTTCTAGTCCTTTGGCAATCTCTCTTCTTTGATCCGCAATTCCGCGTCCCTGTAATCTTTTGCTTTCTGCTTCGGCAGTAGCCTTGGCTACAATTCGAATTCTTTCTGCTTCACCCTCATAGGTGGCAGCAATTTTCTGGCGTTCAGCTGCATTGATTTTATTCATGGCTTCCTTCACCTGAATATCTGGATCAATATCTGTAACCAAGGCTTTTATGATACCATATCCATAGGCATTCATACTTTCAGTTAATTCTCTTCTCAATGCGTTAGCTATATCGTCTTTTTTCACAAAAACATCATCCAAACGCAATTTTGGAACTTCCGCTCGCACTACATCAAAAACATAGGAGGTAATCTGAGCATGCGGACTTTCTAACTGATAGAAAGCTTCAAAGACCTTTTCCTTGAGCACAACATATTGAACGCTGACTTTCATTTTAACAAATACATCGTCTTTCGTTTTAGTTTCAACTAAAACATCCAATTGTTGAATACGCATATTCACTCTTGCGGCAACTCTATCTACCACAGGAATTCTAAAGTGAATACCTGGGCCATACATGCCCTTAAACTTTCCAAATCGCTCAAGCAATACTATTTGTTGTTGTCGGACTATAAATAGACCGAATAATAGAATACCTGCAATAATAATGAGTGCAAAATAGAGAAATGCCATCTGTTTTTTTTTAATTACTTCGAATAATAGATACTCCACCTTTATAAAGTGTTCCTTCTGAATTGATAAGCAAAATATAGTAGGTGCCATCGGGTAAAGGATCACCTCCTTGATCTACGCCATTCCAATCGTTTTGATAATTAGGGCGACTTAAAACTTCTTGTCCCCAGCGATTTAGGATAACCAATTGCGCATTTTTGTCATCGAGTATATTGCTCAGATTCAGAAAATCATTCCTACCGTCTCCATTGGGAGTAATTACATTCATAACCCTAGGATCTTCAGGAATAATACTGTCAGGAATCCAATAAACGTTTACCGAATCAATTCCTTCACAGCCCAAATCATCTCGCACTACAACATAATAAGTGGTCGTATCATCTTGTGGCCAAACGCGAATATTTCGTTGAAATTGTCCGCTATAACGTGAGGGAATATCGCTATACCAATAAAAGGAAAATCCGGAGCTAGCTCCGAGATCTGCGAATTCGTAACGTTCTATAGTTTGATTTGGACCTGCATCTACGGTTGCAGCCAAGGCACTGATTTCAACACTATCTGTAAATGTTATAGAACAAGTTGGAGGCCAATAGGCCGTAAAGCTCACGGTTTTCCAACCGGGACTGCTCCAACTTACAGGAGGAGGAACAATATTGGAGCTGAAGCTAGGTGTTGAGCCAGGACCAAAATTCCAATCGAAGGTAGAATTAGCTGGCCAGTTTCCAGTTGCCTCCCATTCGATACCTTGAACTTCGAAACAAGGAACACCGCTCCAGGTCATATTTGCATTTACGTCCGGCTGAACTAAGAATTCGAAAGTTGTAGAATCGCTGCATTGCCATCCGGGGTTTACTATCAGAAGGACTGTATAATTGCCAGGCGAGGGAAAGCTAAAGATAGGATTTGCAAGGTTGGAAGTATCGGTAACAATACCTGCAACTCCAAAATCCCAGAACAAATGATTGAAATTTGTGCTTTCATTTTCAAATTGAACATTCAATCCATTGCACAAAAGAGTAGAATCTTCGGCGGGAGTAAGCATATCGGCTACTATATTGCTTATACAGTTTACAACGTTGAATTGGTAATCGAGTCGAATCTGACTCATCTGCACTCCATCACGCCATTCACTCACACAAATTCCAACCACAAAACGTCCTAGCTGATCAGGAGTTCCAAATAATTGACCCGTTTGTGGATCGATGGAAATAGGCGGAGTTCCGGGCAATGGTTGGGAAGGCGAATAAGGCGGTAAAAAAGCAATAGGCGTATAAGGAGGGGGACAAGAAGGATTTGGAACTACTGCAGCACAGTTTCCGCCACCGCCGTTTGAACCACCTTCTAGAATATCGCAGAATTCAAAATATAAAGAATCGCCATCATTTTCAATAGCTTCTACTGTAAGATTGAGGGGTTCATTTCCACACAATACTATAGGTGCAGGATTATTAAAAGTTGGACTTGAATTGCAAGTGGTGTCCATATCGGGAATGGCAACGAAATAGGTGTTGCCAAAACTTCCGGAATTCGCAATATTATCTATTGTGTTATTTCTACAACACCTTTGATGAACAATGGTGTATCCGCCGGCAATAGGAGGAAGGGAGAAAGAAGTGGTATAATCGGCATATTCAGTGCATAAGTTAGAAGGCGGCGTGAGGCAAGGATTCCCCGTACTATTAAGTGGAACAGAAATCGTCGGCCCTTTTGGTACTTGAACAGACTGAACAAGGTTGTTAGCGGCATCGTAAACTGCAATGTTTGCATCTGAATCAAATGCAGCTCCTCCTCCCGCACAGTCTCTGTATACACGAAGGAATACTTGGTACTCATTACTACCAGCGCATTCGTAAGAAATGTGCCCACCGACTAAATGGGCCCCTTGGAGTGCTGAAAGCGAAAGCATAAAGCTTAAAAGAAGGGCAATTTTATAATCAATCTTCATTAGTGCAAAATACGCAGATACATTGCCATTAGTTAGGTGTTTTAGTAAAAGTTTAGAAATTGAAAGTCTAATGCCGTAGCTTACTTAGACTACAAAAAAATAAAACGATAATTTACTTAGAAAGAAGGCCTTTAAGATCGCTATCTCCTTAGGTTAATTTCTTTGCAAAGTGTATAGATTTCCGAATTCGGGCATTTGAAGTTTTTAAACGATCTATTGCAAAAAGCAAGCTTCTTCTCTTGCCAATCTCATTAAAACAGCTTGTCATTCTTCGGCAATGGAAGCCTATGATTCTGAAAGGTCTTTTTCTATCTCTATTGAAAGGGAATCTTTTGGCTTTAATTTAAAAGTGTGCAGCATTCTTTTCGATCGGTAAACAAACCGAATTTCTGATTCTTTCTTTCTGTGAAGTGCTCTCTGAAAATCAAGATCATGCATTCGAATCAAAACCCTTTTTTCATGTTCCAGCAGTCTTTTTTCTAAATAAAGCTTCAGGATTTCTACCCGAGCATGCCACATAGAACCGCTTTAATCAATAGGTTCTACGTTTAATTTAAAACAGATTGTTGGAAAATTCTCTTAAATACAATCATATGAACTGAAGGAGATCCTGAAGATCAAAGCTAAAGTGTGCCTTGGATTTCGAAATAAAGCATTAATTGGAATAATTCAGGAAGCTCCGATTTGAAATTGCAGCGCAGCTACTATCCAAAAATGAAACAAAGCTTACGACATATATGAAAGGAGTTGAAACCACAATAGATTTTCCAATGCCTATTTCGAAGTAAGCAGTGCATCTAATTCAGGGATTTCTCTGCTTCTCGCAATCGAATTTGGATTAAATTTTCTGATGCCTTCAATCGAAGAGTAACATATGCATCTACTTTTTTATTCATCCGCTTAAAGGCGTCTACTGTATTTTCTGTTTCATTTAAATCACCGACATTTTGCAATGAAAAGCTCAAGGAAGAATCTAAAAGCATCCATTCCTTTTTAAGATAAAGAGAGTCGCCCGACAACGAATCGAGTTTTTGGGCACTTGATAAAAGACGTTTAAATTCAATTTCCATTGAAGCCAACGGCAATAACGGATCTACTGTGCAGGAGCCAGTATGGCTTATGAGTAAGAGTCCGGAAAGGACTAAAAGAAGCGATTGATTGAATATCAGGTTAATTTTTTTTCCAACCATTTTCTCATATGTTGTCTATTTTCTAAAAAAAGAAAATGTCCGCCGTCTATTTTGTCACCTTCTTTTATATACTTATTAGGAAATAACTTATCGTGCTTTCCATGCAAGCGCTCGTAGTGAATGGCATCCGTAATATCTACTTTAAGTCCTTGAATAAGAGACCATTTATAGGTCTTGGCGCTTAACCTATTTAGAAAAGTCTTGAAGCGCTCTTTCTCGTTTAAATGAAACGGAGCCCAAAAAATTGCAAAGCGCTTAATCCAATTAGACGGAATTAAGAACAAAATAAAAGCCAATACTTTAGGCAGAGGAAAAGGGATTTCGGAAGGCCTTAGAACGCTAGAGATTAGCAGTATAGGTTTATTTGGAAGATGTGCAGCACACGAATGTGCTAGAAGCGCTCCAAATGAAAAGCCAAGAATAGCATCTACATCCAGTTTCAAGGCATCTACTATACGGATAGAATACTCTTCTAGAGTCTCATCAAAATCAGGGGGAGGTAGCAATGGAGAAATACATACCCAACCAGGAGGAAGCAATGATTCTACAAGGCGACTCTCGCCACCGAATCCGTTGAATAATAAAAGTTTTTTCAAAAGATTAGATGCGTTTCATTTGTTCTTTGATCATTTTTACCTGATCGGTCAACATCTTTTTTTCATCTAACTTCTTTACTTCGGTCAATAGAATTTGGGCTTCTTTTTTTCTTCTACGCGCTACCGCAATTCCAGCAAGGTTCAACTTAGCCATGGCTTGGTCGTGTTTCATTCGCAATCCCATTCCCAATGCTTTACGCATTAAGGTCTCTGATCTTCCCATATGGGTTTGGGCTTCCAATAATCCACTTAGAAAATAGTAATACGCTGCTTGGCCTTTGGTGAGACTTTTCTCAGGTGATTTAATTGCGTCGAGCATTTTCCTAGACTTTGGTATATCATTTTTTCTTAAATACCAGAAAGCAAGAATTACGCGTTCATTTCTGAAATACGTTAGAACTACAATTCCAGTCAGTAGAACTAGCATTATTCCATTGCCGATATTTCCGATCCAAAATTGTTGGAAAGCCCATAGAAATAGAAGGGAAGCAATACTCAGTCGAACTATCTTATTGATCATCTTAAAAAATTAAAAGCACAAAGGTAAGCCAGCACAGCCTAGCTCTAAAAGCATAATTTTAAGAGCGCCACAATCTTTTGAAGACTGTTTCTATCTAAATAAAATAGGTATTAAACGCATCTTGATCAAGAAGATCGCTAGATCTATAAAAGGAGTTAAAAATTTTCTGTAAATGCGATTTGAAATGCACCGTAGGGAGTTTCTATTTTCCCAGACTTAAAGAATAGAAAATAGTCTAAAATAAAACAAGGGGTCATTCCGAAGAATGACCCCTTGTTTTAAAATTAAATCTTAAAACTGAATTTACATAGGTAAAAGAACCTTGTCTAGAACATGGATAACACCATTTGTTCCTGTAATATCTACTGCCGTTACATTTGAAGTTCTTGCAGACTCATCCATAATAGATACGCCACCAGTGCCACTTACCATTAGGTCAAGAGCTCCTCCTTGAGCAGCTGTAACCGTTGTAGTAGAAACACCCGCAGCTCTAACCTCAGAAGTCAATGCGTGATACAGTAAAACATTTGTTAGACCCGGAACACCCAACGCACCAACTAACGCACCTAAGTCTGGTTGATTTAATTCCACCAACAGATCTGCAAATGCAGAATTTGCTGGAGCGAAAATAGTCAGAGACAAGCTTGGGTCTGTTACTGTAGCTGCAACAGTAGGATCAGCTGCTAATACAGCAGCACCTAGACTTGAGAAATTAGGATTGCCCAATACAAGCTCTCCTATGGTTATAGGAAGAAGCACTTTGTCAATTACGTGTATAACGCCATTGTCTGCCTCTACATCCGCTTGATCTACCTTCGCACGACCGCCATTTAGTACAACTCCAGAATTCACATTAATCGCAAGTGATAATGCGTTTCCGTCTGCATTTGTAGATAGTGTAGTTGCGAAGCTATTGGTAACCTGACTTGAAGGTACTTCTGCACCAAGAACATGATATAGAACAACAGATGTAAGACCATCTACTCCTAAACCGGTTACCGCCTCATTTAAATCTTGGTAGCCCAATTCTGCTAATAAGGCTATAAAAGCATCATTTGTTGGAGCAAATACAGTTAATCTAGCGCTTTCATCGTCTAAAGCAACGGTAAGATTGGTGACATCAAGAACCTGCGCCAAGATGCTGAAATTCGGATCAGATTCAACTATATCTGCAATGGTTGTAGTAACTGTAGGATTGCCGCCGCCGTCATCGTCGTCGTCGTCGCAAGAAGTAGCACCTAGGAGAATACTTCCGAATAAAATAGCTGGAACAGCCTTTAGTAAAAGAGATTTCATCATTTGAAATTTGTGTTTGTTAATGGCCTAGCAACATTGAAAAGTTTAATTTGGTTCAATGGCTTAACATTAAATTTCAATGTCAACTATTTAAAGTGCTGTTACACTGAGCGAAAGGGGGGAATACTTTTTTTTTAAAATTGGGCAGCATTGAATGTGTTGAAGCGCTTGGAAACGGCTTTTTCAAAATTAAAAAAAGCATTTGATAGCACTTTTCTTTCGCCTATTTTTGCCTCGCATTAAAAAAATCCCCTATAGTATGAGTGTTCTCGTCAATAAGAATTCTAAAGTAATTGTACAAGGTTTTACTGGAAGCGAAGGTAGTTTTCACGCTTCTCAGATGATCGAATACGGAACCCAAATAGTAGGCGGGGTCACTCCAGGTAAAGGAGGTATGGTGCATTTAGATAGACCTGTTTTCAATACAGTTGCAGATGCTGTGGCGAAGACCCATGCAGATGTATCTATTCTTTTTGTTCCTCCTGCCTTTGCAGCAGATGCAATTATGGAGGCAGCTGAAGCTGGAATCAAGGTGATTGTTACCATTACAGAAGGTATTCCAATAAAGGATATGATTATTGTTAAGGAGTATTTGAAAGATAAAAATTGCACACTTATAGGTCCTAATTGTCCAGGTGTTATTACCGCTGGAGAAGCAAAGGTGGGTATCATGCCTGGTTTTGTTTTCAAAAAAGGAACGGTTGGTATCGTTTCAAAGTCTGGAACATTAACCTATGAGGCAGCCGATCAAATTGTGAAGGCCGGATTGGGAATTACGACCGCTATCGGAATTGGTGGTGACCCTATCATTGGAACGACGACGAAGGAAGCAGTTGAGCTTCTTATGAACGACCCTGAAACGGAAGGTATTGTTATGATTGGCGAAATAGGTGGAAACCTAGAGGCCTTAGCTGCCGAATGGATTAAAGCCAATGGAACAAAGCCAGTTGTTGGATTTATTGCTGGAGAAACGGCTCCAAAAGGAAGAACAATGGGTCATGCAGGTGCCATCGTTGGTGGTGCAGATGATACTGCCGAAGCTAAAAAAGCGGTTATGAGAGCCAGTGGAATTCACGTAGTTGATTCTCCTGCGCACATTGGTACTAAAATGGCGGAGATCCTTTCTAAATAGGACTCTTTTTAAAGACATTTTATTTCAATGATCACATCGGTTAACTTCGACCTATGAAAATTGGGCTTCGATCGAACCGATTGGATCAGTGTAGAATTGTTTTTCTCTCACTCATTCTATTCGCTCCTTTCTTAGGAGGGGTGCACCTTTTTGATTGGGATGAGATCAACTTTGCCGAATTAGCCCGAGAAATGGTGCTGAGCGGAAGCTATCTCAGTCCGCAACTCGACTTTCAGCCCTTTACAGAAAAGCCTCCCTTTTTTATGTGGATTCAGGCTTTGAGTATGAATATTTTTGGAGTAAACGAATACGCTGCTCGCTTTCCGAATGTTCTTGCTGGCATTGCTAGCCTCTTACTCATTTACGATATTGGATTTCGCTTACATGGCCAGCGCCTAGCCCGTTGGTGGGTTTTGGCTTATGTTGGAAGTACACTTCCTCAGTTTTACTTTAAATCGGGATTAATCGATCCTTGGTTTAATTTTTTCATTTTTGCGGGACTGTGGTTCATTGTAAAATTCATTTGGAAATCCAATAAAACCCTAGGCATACATCTCCGGCATTCCAAATACTTTTATCTCTTTCTTGCCGCACTTCTAACTGGATTGGCAATTCTAACAAAAGGTCCGGCGGCTTTCCTTATTACGTCTCTTGTTTTTGCTGTTTATTGGGTGAGCGTTCGATTCAAGTGGTTCATTAAACCAGTGGATTTCATTCTTTACACTATTCTTGCTCTTCTTGTTACAGGAATTTGGTACGGAATAGAAACGCTTGTCAATGGCCCTTCCTTTATTGTTGAATTTACCGTGCGACAGTGGGCTTTGCTCTCCACTCCTGATGCCGGTCACGGTGGATTTATAGGCTATCATTTTGTTGTGCTTTTCTTTGGATGTTTTCCAGCCTCCGTATTTGCTATTCAATCGATGTTGCAGAAGAACGAGGGCAAAATGGATGCTCAACGAGACATGAAACGATGGATGCTCTTCCTTTTATGGGTTGTGCTCATTCTATTCAGCTTGGTAAAATCAAAAATCATTCACTATTCTTCGTTGGCCTATTTCCCGCTAACGTATTTAGCTGCTTTAAGCCTGGAAAGCATAGTAGAAGGCAAATGGAAACTGAAGCCATGGATGAGTATCTTGATTGTTTTTCAAACTTTTATTTACTCCTTGGTTGGATTTGCTCTTATTTGGTTGGGAAGGAATCCAGGCGTATTAGCGAAATTGGCAGAAAACGATCCCTTTGCACAGGCGAACTTTCAGGCAGAGGTGGGCTGGCCTACCTATTTATTTTCTATTATCGGAATCTCCATTCTAGGCATTGCACTGTTTTTAGGGTATAAAAACTCAAATAAAAGCCGAGCGCTGAAGGCACTGTTTATTTTTCATGCTCTTTGGATTCAAATTGCCTTGGTATTTTTTATTGGACGAATAGAACGGATTACTCAAGGAGCCAATATCGAATTCTTCGAGAGTGTAGCCCATGAATCAGCATATTTAGGCACCTATAACTATAAGAGTTACGCCCCCTTTTTCTATGGAGATGTCCGGCAGCAAAATAGCGGAGTGAATGATCGATGGAAAAGCCCAAGTACATTAGACAGAGTGGCATACGTATCTGTAAGAGAGGGAAGCCAAGAGAAGTTTGAAAAGGAATACCCAATGGCAATTCGCCTATATGCCAAGAACGGTTTCCACTTTTATGAGTTCAAGGCGGCCAATTGATTTACGGCTGCAACGGCTGCTGTTTCTGTTCGAAGTCGGTAATTCCCTAAGTCGATGTTTAGCGCATTATGTTGCAAACAAAGCTGAACCTCTTTCTCACTAAAGTCTCCTTCGGGTCCAATTAACACCATTGAATTCTTGCTTTTTTCTAATTCAGAGATGCGTTTCTTTTCTGAAGGATAGCAATGGGCTATGAGCAGAGAATGATGCTCCATTTTAGCACTTAGAAGATTAGAAAGTTTCGTTGGCTCATCGATAATGGGCAATTTGCTACGGAGCGATTGCTTCATTGCGGAAAGAGCAATCTTTTCTATTCGATCTATTCGGATTTTACTTCTCTCTGCAAATTGGGTTATCAAAGGCGTGATTCGAGTTGCGCCAAGTTCTATTGCCTTTTCAGTCATCCATTCAAAGCGATCGTTCCCTTTGGTCAGTGCAACACATAAGTGAATAGAAGGCTGTTGGGCGAAATATGGATCAGGATAGGTTTCAAGGATTTCAACGAGACAGTTTTTCTCGTTCTCACTAATGATTCGAATTTTCCCGAAAATGCCCTCGCCGTTTGTCACCTCAAGAATATCTCCCGCCTTTCGTCTCAATACTTTTAGTGCGTGTTTTGCTTCATCGAATCCTAAGACACTTTCTTCAAGCAAATGCGGCATATAGAATAACTGATTCAAACTCCTATTTTGTCTTTTTTGCGATTCGGATTCCCCTTACTCACATTTTTTTCAATATACTCTATAATTAAGCCTGCAACATCAATTCCTGTTGCAGCTTCTACTCCTTTAAGACCCGGTGAAGAGTTTACTTCCAAAATAAGTGGACCTCTTTTAGACCGCAACATATCTACTCCGGCTATGTCTAATCCCAATGCCCTTGCTGCTTTAATGGCAGCATCTTTTTCGCTCTTCTTTAAGGTAATAAGCGTTCCGCTTCCGCCTCGGTGAAGATTAGATCTAAATTCTCCTTCCGCTCCTTGTCTCTGGAAAGCAGCGACTACTTTGCCATCAATTACGATACAACGAATGTCAGAACCGTTGGCTTCCTCAATATATTCTTGAACTAGAATATTGGCATTGATACCATAAAATGCTTCAATCACACTGCGCGCAGCAGCGGGTGTTTCTGCTAAAACAACACCCAGTCCTTGGGTTCCTTCCAACAGTTTAACAATAAGCGGTGTTCCACCTACTTGTTCAATTAGATTGTTTACATCGCTCGGATTGCGCGCAAAGGCTGTTTTTGGAATTCCCACACCATGTCTTGCTAAAATCTGTGTTGCTCTCAATTTATCTCTAGAGCGCACTAAGGCCAATGAAGATAAAGTGGTGAAAGTCTTTTTCATTTCAAACTGGCGAATAATGCAACTGCCATAAAAAGTAACACTTGCACCAATGCGCGGAATAATGGCATCTACTTCCGACACAATATGGTCTTTCCAAAAGACATTGTTCTCTCCGCTCTCCATTACTACATAGCAGCGCGTATGATCCATCACTTTTACTGTATGTCCTCTTTCTTCGGCTGCTTTCATCAAGCGTTGAGTGGAGTATAGATTTACATTGGCGGATAGTATAATAATATTCATTCTAATGTATTCGGTATTCCTATTTTCTGCTTGTAGGATAGGTTTTGGAGGCTTACATCCACTAGGAACTTACCTTGAAGAAAACGTTGGCCTAGTAAGACGGGATGGCGCATCTTTCCTCTATCAGCGAGGGTAAACTCCACCTTAAACTCACGTTCAAATAAAAGAACAATAGCATAAATAGAGAAGCGAAACTCACTTTCTCCAAAAGAACTCTTCACCTTCTTCTCTTTGAAGTTATAGGCTATGAATTCCTTTTCTTTATAGGCTTTATGTTTGGGGTCAAGCAGTTGAAATCGAACATAACGCTGTCCCTCTTTTTCTACCAAATGCACCTTATGGCAGTGCAAGGAGGAAGTCTTTGCTCCTGTATCTATCTTACAGCTGATGCCTTCCATTTCAAATAATGGAAAATCAATTTTATCGATAGTCCCAATGAGTGTCTTGGTCCGAATTACTTTTTTCCGATTAGCTACAGGCATCAATCACCTTTGGAGATAGAGGTGATTACAGACTGACGCTCTTCCCAATACTGTGCATATTCGCTTGAGAAGGAGAGTCGATCTGAAATGACTTCGCTGTAATTCTCTATTGCCTCCAACATGAAATCACAGGCTTCACGGACTCCATTCTCTCCGCCTTTTAGACTTGGAATTAAATCGACCATTCCGTGGGTCTGAACATAGTTGTTTAAGGATGGAGAATGTGTTGAGCCTAAAAACACTCGGAAACCTACCCTTGCGGCCACTCTTAAGTCGAGAACATCGTCAAAGAAAAAAGCAATTTCCTCTGGTTTAATTCCATTCTCTTTTATAATGATGTCTAAGGCTTGATCTTTATCCTTAAAATTCAGCATAGAAAGGTTGAAGTGTTCCCTTTCGGCAAAACTCCTTCCCATTTCATTAGAAGCACCACTCAAAATACCCATCTTGGGCAATTCGTTGTTTTGCTTATAGAATCCGTATCTCAAAAGATTGGTTCCCATGGAATCAATTTCAGAAAAGCAACTTCCTTCCGAACCAATTTTATTGCCATTGTTAAATACACCATCCCAATCGAATAGAAAAAAACGAATCTTCTTCAGTTTTGATATTAAGTCGGGTTGGGTGCAAAAAAGACTCGCCCCGGCTTCTAAATAAGGATGAATAGCACTTGGCATTATGCGTTGGCCTTGAGAATATCTTGTACGTCTATCATTCCAACTACCTTCTCACTTTGGGTTACAACCAATGTGTCTATTTGCTTTTCGCGCAAAAGGGCGTGAGCGGCAAATAACAATTCAGAAGAATCGATGGTCTGCGGTGCATTTAATTCTAAACTAGAAACGGAATCTGAAATAGAGGAGCCTCCTTTTTTACTTATCAATCTGCGCAGATCGCCGTCGGTGAAAATACCAATGGCTTTGTCTTGCTCGTCTACAATACTCACCGCACCAAATCCACCTTCTGTCATGGCAACCAATGCATCCGAAATAGATTGACTGGCCTTTACCTTAGGATTTACATTTCCCATTATATCGCCAACACGCAAGGTCATTAAACGGGTATGTTCAAAGAACTCCTGTGTGCCAATAGAAGTGAAATGATTCTCTGTGAGCTGCTTCATGATCTTCCATGGAACAGTTACCGTATGCACACCAATATTGATGGCGTTCTTTACATGCTCTACACTGCGAACCGAAGAGAACATGATTTTGGTGCTGTAGCCGTAATAATTCACTGCTTCTACACACTGCTGAACCAAGTTCAATGCGTCGTGACCTTGATCTTGCAGCCTGCCTACTAAAGGACATACATAAGTGGCACCTGCATTCATGGCCATATAGGCCTGCTGTATAGTATATACCAAGTGGATGTTCACCAAGAAGCCTTGATCTACAAGTATTCTACAAGCCTTAACACCTTCTAGCGAAATGGGAATTTTATAGACTGTAGTTTCTCGATCTAAGCCCAAAGCATCTTGTCTAAGTGCTTCTTTTACAATTTCTTCAGATGTCTGACCTAAAGCTTCAATTTGAAGTACTGGTACCATCTTAGCCAGCTTCAAAATAGTGCCGTCTATATCGGTAATACCATGACGATGCATAAAAGTAGGCGTAGTGGTAAGTCCCGCTATGCTTCCTAATTTAAATGCTTCCTCGATTTCTTTTATATCTGCTGAGTCTAAATAAAGTTCCATGATTTTGTTCTTCTGTTATAGGTTAATGATGCGTGGACGAAAATATTTTATTCGCTGCGGAAATTATGTTCGATTCTATGAATCTCAATTAATGGCTTGAGGAATTCTTCTAAGTGATCGATATCCATCTGACTTGCGGCGTCGCAAAGTGCTTCACTCGGACAAGGATGCGTTTCGATAAATAGACCATCTACTCCTGCAGCGGTAGCCGAACGGGCCAGTACGCCTAAATACTGTTTTGCTCCTCCAGAAGGATCAGAACTCGGAATTCCGTATTTGCGGATAGAATGGGTTACATCAAAAACAACCGGATATCCGGTCTTTTGTAAATGATAGAAAGATCTAGGGTCTACCACTAGATCGTTATAACCGAAAGTATAACCACGTTCAGTCAAAATTACTTTGAAGTTGCCAGTCGACTCAACTTTTTGTGTTGGTTTAACCATGTTCTCAGGTGCTAAGAACTGACCGTGCTTTAAATTGATTGGAAGTCCTGTTTTCGCAGAATCAACCACCAATTTAGTCTGCATACATAAGTAGGCGGGTATCTGAATGATATCGAGTACCTCGGCAGCAGCAGAAATTTGATCGGGATAATGAATGTCTGAAAGAACAGGCATTCCAAAAGTCTCTTTCACTTTTTGAAGAATGCGTAATCCTTCATCCAATCCAGGCCCCTGATAGAAGTCTACCGAACTTCGGTTATCCTTCTGAAAGGAAGACTTATAGATTATGGGAATTCCTGTTTTCTCGGAGATGCGTACCAGTTTTTCTGCTACGGTCATCATGGTAGATTCCTCCTCAATAACACAAGGTCCACTGATTAGGAATAGCTTTTCACTACCGCATTTTACGTTGCCAACGTCGATAATCCTTTTACTCATCAATTTCAGAATATGGGGGCAAAGGTAGAAAGAAAGCAGTGCCCCTGCTTGATTACCTTTGCCCACCCCATTACAATTTCAAATGATACGACTTATCTGTAATTTATCCGAGCTAGGAGCCGGTACTAGAGGAGCCAGTTTAGGATACGATGCCATGCTCATGGCTTCCTATAAATTCAATCCAACATTCTTCCGGAAATTAAAGCCAGAATTCATAGAGAACGAGAATCATATGCTTTACGAAGACATTAAGATTCCCGTTGCCAAACGCATAGAAGGTATTTATAAAATCTATATGCGTATTGAGGCCAAGATGAAGGAGTTGATGATGGACAATGACTTTCCCATTGTTATAAGTGGAGACCATTCGAATGCCGGAGGAACCATTGCTGGGATTAAAAGTGCCTATCCGAATAGTCGATTGGGCGTAATATGGATTGATGCCCATGCTGATTTGCATTCGCCTTATACTTCGCCTTCGGGAAATGTACATGGTATGCCCCTTTCTACCGCTGTATCAGAAAATAATCTCGATTGTAAAACCGTAAATGTTCCAGAGGAAACGGCAAAGCTTTGGGATGCCTTAAAAGGAGAAGAACCGAGACTTTCCTACGACGACCTTCTGTTTATAGGTGTCCGCGACTATGAGAAGCCAGAAGAATACCTATTGATTCGAAATAAAGTCCCCAATATTACGGTAAGCGAATACCGTGAAATCGGTCATGATGCATTTTTAGAGAGGGTAATGAAGCGAATGGAGGGCTGCGATAAGATTTACGTCTCTTTTGATGTAGACAGCATGGATCCTACGATTTCACGCGGAACCGGGACACCGGTAGAGGATGGATTTCAAGCAGAAGAAGTAGAGAAAATAATTCTTTCTCTCATGGACGACCCGAGACTTTGCTGTTTTGAAATCACAGAAGTGAATCCGGTTTTAGACGATAAGGGAAATGCCATGGCTGAGACCGCTTTCAAGATATTAAATTCAGTTCATACAAAGCTCAAAGCAAAGTTTGCCAAATGAAGATTTTTAAGGATGCCATCTCTAATGCGGTAGTCGACTTTTTTACCAAAGAGTTTCAAATAAAGATTCAGTCACCCGATATTCAATTAACCCGCAAGGAGTTCAATGGTCAGTTAACACTTGTGGTCTTTCCCTATACGCAGCCTACTCGTTTGGCTCCCCCCGTACTCGCCGCCAAGCTGGGAGATTTTCTTCAGAGTAGCCTTGCTGAGATCGGTGGATACAATGTGGTGAAAGGATTTCTAAACCTCGAGCTGAAAACTTCCTTTTGGAAATCAACTTTAGCAGAACTCAGCAATAAAGAATACGACCTTCCTATCCGAGAAGGTGCTCCTTTGGTCATAGAGTATTCTTCTCCCAATACAAACAAACCACTGCATCTCGGACACATCCGAAACAACCTCTTAGGTCATTCCATTGCCAATATTATTCAGGCAACAGGTCAAAAGGTTATAAAGGTGCAGATCATCAATGATCGAGGCATTCATATATGCAAATCTATGTATGCTTGGGTAGAAAGTGGGAAGGAAGAAACGCCAGAATCTTCTGGACTTAAAGGCGATAAACTAGTAGGGAAATACTATGTGGAATTCGACCGCACGTATAAATTGGAAATAGCCGATTTGGTTGCCGGTGGAATGGAGGAAGAAGAAGCTAAGAAAAAAGCACCCTCCATTTTAAAAGCCCAGGCCTTATTGTTGAAATGGGAGCAGGGCGATGCAGAAACCCTTTCTTTATGGAAAAAAATGAATGCCTGGGTATATGCAGGATTCAATGAAACCTATGCTTCTCTTGGAGTGAGTTTCGATAAAAACTATTACGAAAGTGAAACCTATCTTCTCGGAAAAAAAGCCATAGAAGAAGGACTAGCCAAGGCGGTCTTTTTCAAGAGAGAAGACGGTTCTGTCTGGATCGATCTTACCGATGAAGGTCTAGATGAAAAGCTGCTTTTGAGAAAAGACGGCACCTCCGTTTATATTACGCAAGATATTGGCACGGCCATTCAGCGATACAAAGACTTTGGCCTAAAGGGCATGGTCTATACAGTGGGAAACGAACAGGAATACCATTTTAAAGTGCTTTTTCTCATTTTAAAGAAACTAGGGTATAGCTGGGCAGAAAGTCTATATCATTTGTCTTATGGTATGGTCAATCTTCCGAGTGGCAGAATGAAGTCGAGAGAAGGAACAGTGGTAGATGCAGACGACCTTCTGGCTGAAATGGTACATCAGGCAAAAAGTATATCCGAAGAATTGGGTAAGACCGATGGGCTAGAGGAATCGGAGAAATCGAAGCTTTACCATCAAATAGGACATGGAGCATTGAAGTATTTCATGTTGAAGGTAGACCCAATAAAGACTATGCTTTTCAATCCGGAGGAGTCCATAGACTTCAATGGCAATACGGGTCCTTTTATTCAGTATACCCATGCTAGAATAAATGCCTTAAAGCGAAAGGCGGAGAGTCTATCTCTTCCAACCCAATTCGATATAGAACCCGATGAAGTGGAAATCGAGTTGATTCATACCCTCGCTCAATATTCCGAAAACGTACAATCGGCTGCAGATCAAATGAATCCAGGTCTTATTGCCAATGCCATGTTTGAGCTGACCAAATTGTACAATTCCTGGTATCAGGGCCATACGGTATTGAATAACGACAATGCCGAATTGTCGAGCTTCAGACTTTCTCTGAGCGCTCAAGTGGCGCGTATAATTCAGCACGGAATGCATCTACTGGGAATAGAGTGTCCGAATAGAATGTAACGACTTTAGCTTGAATCTCTTTTTAGCGGTTCAAGCTTGCTCGTCTTTTTCTCCTTCTGTCTCCTTTTTTTCCTCTTCTGCCTCCTCGGCTTCCTCTAATACGTCCTCCAGGCGCTCACTCTCGCGTTCTTTATCGCGTAGGCTATAAAGTTCTTTCTCTTCTGCATTGGGGCGCATCTTAAAGGCACCGGCAATGATAAATAATCCCATTGTTATGCTTCCAATACTCATAAGGATATTCATGATCTCCGGACTTGAAAAAGGATCGAAGAGTAGGATGGAGCCAAAAGCAATAATCACAATTCCGTTTATTAATAGAATAGTGCTGTTGTTTCTATTTCGGATATAAACATAGAGCAGGGCTGAACCCGAAAGGATCATCCAAATACCCAAAATATTTTCGAGCATATTGCTGGCCGCGTTCACATTGTATACAATGGCTGAGCCCAGTGCTGCATCCATAAGGCCCAAGGCAATCCAAAAAGGGAGAAAGCTAATCCGCGCTCGGAATTTCAAAGAAATGAGAATAATGGCGGTCGCGAGACTGATTAAAGCAGTGCCTGTAATCGAAAGAATTACTCCGCCCGTATTTGCGCGGTCATTGATGTTCAAACTCATTAATCCAAAGGCAATTAAGATGAGACCGTGAATGGCCCATACCCACCAATTTCTCTTGAAAGACTCTATCATATCGCGATTGAATTATTGCATTTAAAAGTACACCGAATGAATTAGATTAATTTCTTGATCCATTTTAATTTCGAGCCATAAGGAGCATAGCGAATAGGTAGCTCCAGCCATGAAATTTTAGATAGAATAGTCCGCTGAAAACTAAAGGTGTCGAAGCCCGCTTTCCCATGGTACTGACCCATTCCGCTGTTGCCAATGCCACCAAATGGAAGGTGCTCGCTGGCCAATTGCATAATGAGTTCGTTCAAAACAATGGCACCCGAACGGGTCTTATTCTGCCAGACTCTCAATTCTCTCTTCGAATGGCCGAATAGATAGATCGCCAAGGGGTGTCCCAGCCTTTCGATGGATTCTCGTACTTCCGATTCATCCTCAAAAGAGAAAATGGGGAGAATAGGACCGAAAATCTCTTCCTTCATGAGCCTTGCATCCTTTGAAGGATCTAGAACGATAGTTGGAGGGAAGTGTAAACTCTCTTCTTGGATTTCTCCCAGCTTTTCATGCTCTAGGTCGGACAAGAGTCCTTTCATGCGGTCAAATGCCTTGCGATCAACGAGGCTGCATGCCGTTCCTTCCTGAATTAAACTGGAAAACTGCTTCTTCAACTCTTTTTTGAGGAGTGGGAGTAAATCCGATAAAATGGATTTGTCTACCCAAATATGATCGGGGGCTACACAGGTTTGTCCTGCATTCAAAATTTTGGCCCAAGCAATGCGCTTAACCGCAATTTTTAGATTGGCATTTTTATGAATAACAACAGGGCATTTGCCGCCCAGCTCTAGCGTAACAGGACTAAGGGTTTGGGCGGCCGCAATCATAACGGATTTACCCACAGGCGTGCTGCCGGTAAAGAATATATGATCCCAACTTTCTTTGAGCAATTCTTTAGCAGTGTCTACTTCACCCAGTACACAATACACCCATTCTTCGGGAAAGTAGATGCTGCAAAGCTTTTGAATTAAGCGGGAAGTATGCGGTACATTTTCGGAAGGTTTAATTAGAACGGTACATCCTGCCGCAAGAGCAGCAACCATAGGATGAAAGACCAGATTGATAGGGTAATTCCAAGGAGCGAATATGAGCGCATTTCCCTTGGGTTGCGATGCTACTTTGGCTCTAGACCAAAAGTGGATGCGTTGATCGAGCGCAATACCCCTCGGACTGCTCCACGCATATATATTTTCTAAGGCTTCTTGTATAGAATGGAATAGTGGATTGATCTCGGTAAGGAAACATTCAAATGCAGACTTATTAAAGTCTAGACGTAGGGCCTCGGACAATTCTTTTTCATTTTCCTTCAAAAGGCGACGCATACTTTTAAGCTGCTCTTTCCGAGCTTCAATGGGCAAAGTATGACCCTCCTTAAAAAAGTCTATTTGTTTCTGACGAACCGCCTGCCAGTCTTGCATTTATCTAAGGTATTTAGGCTTTATGATTCCCCATTTCGCCATTCTGTATTGTACACTCACCTTTAAAACACCCAATCCATAAATAGAACTCCTCTTGAGATTGATGGAAGAGGCTTCTTCGAAATACTTCGTGGGACAGGTAATCTCTGCAATTTCAAATCCTTTATAGAATATTTGAGCGAGCATTTGATTGTCGAAAACAAAGTCGTCTGAGTTCGAATCGAAGTCAATAGTCTCCAATACTTCCTTCGAAAAAGCACGATAACCGCTATGGTATTCCGACAGTTTCTGATTTAAAAGGATGTTTTGGGTAAGCGTAAGAATGCGATTGGCAATGTATTTATACCAAGGCATACCTCCAGTAAGCGCTCCTTTTCCCAAAATACGCGAGCCCATTACTACCGGATACACCCCATTGGCAATGATATAAGCCATTGGCTCAATGAGCTTTGGAGTATATTGATAATCAGGATGAACCATAATAATGATGTCGCAATCTAATTCGAGTGCCTTATTGTAGCAAGACTTCTGGTTTCCACCATAGCCCTTATTCTTATCGTGTACTACAATATGCTTTATTCCAATAGATTGAGCCAGTTCAACGGTATTGTCTGAGCTGCGGTCGTCTACTAGAATTACCTCATCTACGACAGCAGAGGGTATTTCTTTATAGGTCTTCTCAAGTGTTTTTGCAGCGTTGTAAGCAGGTAGTACAACAGCTACTCTTTTCTGTCCAATCATAATCGTCTAAGCTCTACTGCAAACTTATGTATAAAGGCAAATGCATAAAGAATGGAAGGAGGAAGTAATTTTTATAGTTTTAGGGGCTACGTAAATCCGTTTTATGAAAAGATTGAAAGTTTGGCTTTTTTGTCTTGTGATCTTTGGCTTTAATACGCTCTCTGCTCAAATTGGAGGCCAAGTAATAGACGATGATGATGAGACGGTTATTGGAGCGAGTATATTGGTGAAGAACACCAAAATAGGCACAGTTACAGATATTGACGGGAATTTTAAGATTGCCTATTCAGGTGCTTATCCTGTAATATTGGTGATCAATTACATCGGCTTTACCACCAAAGAAGTACAGCTTAAAAAGCCATCTACTAGTCTGAAAATTGAAATTGAACCCGATAATCAGATGCTCTCTGAGGTGTCTGTGGTGCAAAGAAGACTCAGCGATAAGCAGAAAAACTCTGCCTTAACCGTAGAGGCTATGGATGCATTGGCCATAAAAGAAACCCCTTCGGTGAGTTTTTATGAGGGATTGGGAAATTTAAAAGGAGTAGACCTTACCAGCGCAAGTATTGGTTTTAAGGTTATAAATACACGCGGATTCAATAGTACCTCGCCCGTTCGAAGTCTTCAACTCATAGATGGAGTAGACAATCAGGCACCGGGTCTGAACTTCTCTCTGGGTAATTTCTTGGGTGCGTCTGAGCTAGATGTATTAAACGTTGATGTAATTGCCGGTGCCAGCACTGCCTTTTATGGTCCGAGTGCCTTCAATGGAGTAATTGCAATGACAACCAAAAACCCTTTCGACTTTAGAGGATTGAGTGCGTCGGTGAAAGTAGGGGAGCGTCGCTTGGGCGAATTTGCCATGCGTTGGGCGCAAGTAATAAAAGATAAAGATGGCGTAGACCGCTTTGCTTATAAATTCAATGCCTATTATTTGAGAGCAGACGATTGGGAGGCCACCAATCTCGATCCCACCTTGCAATCGAAAACCGATGAATTGAATCCTGGAGGTTACGATGCCGTGAATCGCTATGGAGATGAGCAGGTCTTTGATGATGGCGGAGCTGTAAAGCTCTATCCAGGATTGGGTAGTTTTTATAGAACGGGAATCGAAGAGCGGCATCTCGTAGACTATAATACAGAAAATTTAAAGCTAGGAACCTCCTTGCACTATCGCATTAAGCCCGATTTAGAATTGACCTACGCTTTTAGTTTTGGCGCAGGAACAACGGTTTACCACGGAGACAATAGATTCAGTTTAAAAAACATCACTTTCTATCAGAACCGTTTGGAATTGGCGAAAAAGGATAAATGGTTCATTCGAGCCTATGCCACCAATGAAAATGCAGGAGATTCATACGATGCGTATTTTACGGCCTTGCGCATGCAAGAAATTGCTCTACCTGATAAATCTTGGAGCAACCGTTACAGTTTTTTTTATTTCGATGAGGCTGATAATGTTCGCAACTTACCTGGATTCCCTGATTCCAATCTTCCTGCAGATGAATTCAGAGCAGAGATGGACAATCTCGTCAATGACAACTTAAATTATTTTACAGATTTGCACGCAAACGTTAGAAATTCAGCGAGTGCTGGAGAATTTGATGCACTCAATCCCGATTCGGCTGCTTTTCATTTACTTAAATCAGATGTCATCAGTCGCTCTCCACGCGATGGAGGAAGTATGTTGGTAGATCGTTCCGCATTGTACCATATTCAAGGTGAGTACAAGTTCGATGAGGTAAAAGAAGGCAATTTTAGAATAGGAGGAAACTTTAGATTGTTTAGACCGCAGTCCGATGGAAGTATTTTCAGCGATACCGCCGGAAGAAGAATCACCAATAGCGAATTCGGTCTATATGGCGGATGGGATAAAAGAGTTATGAAAGATCGATTGAAGGTAAGCGCAACGGCCCGAATGGATAAAAACCAGAATTTTGATTTACTCTTTTCTCCGGCCATCTCTTTTGTATACGATGTAAATGAGATCTCTACGGTGCGTTTCTCCTTCTCATCTGCCATTCGCAATCCAACCTTACAAGACCAATATCTTTTCTATAATGTGGGAAGGGCTATTCTCTTGGGTAATTTGGATGGCTACGATAACATGGTTACGGTAGATGAGGTAGGCGATTTCTTGGGTGCTAGTGTGCCCGATAGAGGCAATTGGCAATGGGATTATTTCTCTATAGATCCCGTACGTCCAGAACGTGTGCAAACCGCAGAGGTAGGCTATAGAACCACTTTATGGGAGAAGATCTACGTAGACTTAAACTATTATTATAGTTGGTACCAAGACTTTATTGGATACAATATTGTATTGGATATAGAAGACGATCCTGATCTAGGTCCTAACCGATTAAAGGGCGCACAAGCCTACCGTATTGCAACCAATGCGCAGGGGCAGGTAACCACTCAGGGTTTCTCGGCCGGACTGAATTATTATTTCGGTGACTATTATTCATTGAGTGGAAATTATACATGGAATGTGCTGAATACCGCTACCGATGATCCCATTATTCCTGCATTCAATACACCGGAGAATAAATTCAATATCAGCTGGTCGGCACGAGATTGGAAGATTGGCAAGGTGAAGAATATCGGATTCAATATTACCTATAAGTGGATTCAAGGTTTCTTGTTTGAAGGCAGTCCACAGTTTACAGGAGAAATTGAGAGCTACGATATGTTAGACGCTCAAATCAGCTATAAAAAGAAAGAGTGGAACACTATATTTAAGTTGGGCGCTTCTAACCTATTGAACAATCAAGCCTTTCAGGTTTATGGCGGTCCAAGGGTAGGAAGATTGGCCTATTTCTCGGTGGTTTACGATGCATTTTAAATGATTTTCATAATTCGACACTTATCAGTACTTTAACCATCAAATCTAAAAGCGAATGAAAAACAGAATTACATTAGCATTCAGTGCTTTACTGTTGAGTGCAACCTTGGTCAATGGCCAAAGGTATCTCCAAGAAACCTTTACCGATGCTGAGATCACAGTGGTTTCAGAACAGGTATACGGAATTAACTTCAGTCAGTACGTGCCTGCAAGTCTAGGCGGACCGCAATTAATACCTCAATTCTATGATGTATATATGCCGGATCCAGCAATAGATACAGAATCTGCTCGTCCAGTTATTGTATATCTACACACAGGTAGTTTCTTGCCGAAGGGATTAGCTTCTCCAATGGGAGAAAAAACGGATAGTGCAGCAGTTGAGTTCTGCCGTCGTTTTGCAAGAATGGGTTACGTTGCTGTTTCTGCTAGCTACCGTGTTGGTTGGTTGGCGAATAGTACCGATCTCGATTTAAGACGTGGTACCAACCTAATGGCGGTATACAATGCAGTACAAGATGCGAAAGCATGTGTGCGTACATTGAACGGACTTCAGTTGGGCGGTGGAAATCCATACGCAACCAATATGACTCATGTGGCTCTTGTAGGTCAAGGTTCAGGAGGGTATATCACTTTTGCCTATTCAGCACTCGATAGGGTTGAGGAAACAACAATTCCCACTAAATTTCAGTACAGCCAGTCTGGAACGGGTATTTATGGCAATCCAGTAAATGCAAACGATCCGTATGTAGATACGGCTCTTGTTGGAGACTGGAACGGATTTGGAGGTACTGTAACCTTAACAGGAAACACGACTCCACTAGGTCTTCCAGAAATCGATCTAACGGCTACAGGAAGAAACTACGAGAACGGAGCAGGTTTACCTGACGAGGTGAGTGTAGTGGTGAATTTGGGTGGTGCAGTAGGCGACTCTAGTTGGATAGAAGCAGGCGAATTACCGATGGTAAGTGTGCATTGCAGAAATGATTTCTATGCTCCTTATTATAGAGGAATGGTACAGGTTCCAGTTGCTGGAGCGTTCTTCCCTGTAGTTGAGGTAGTAGGAAGCCATACGGCTATTAAGATGTCGGACGACTTTGGTACCAACGCCGTATTCTACAATGCCAATTTCAACGACGATCTTTCTCTTGCATCGCGTAACAACCGATACAACTTGGGCAATTACGAGGCTTTATTGACTTTTAATATTGAGGCTGCAGATCCACAATTGCCTTTCCGAATAAATTCGAATCCTTGGGATTTTTGGGATCCAGCAGATCCATTGAGTGTAAACGAAACCAATCCGAACGTAAAGGCTACTTCAATGGCGTATATCGATACGGTAATGGGTTTCATTACTCCACGTATTGCCTATATATTTAAGCAAGACGGTCTGAATGTTCCTGGCCTAAGCGAAGAGGAGTTGAATGCACCGAATGAGAATATTGTAATATTCCCTAATCCTGCTTCTCGCAATGTTACTATTCAAACCAGCGAGGATATGATAAGCCTCATGATCTTAGATCTTACAGGTAAGGAAGTAGCGAATTTCGCTCCCAACAGCTCTGAGGTTGTTGTGAATGTAGAGAATTTGAGAAGTGGTGTCTATTTGGTTGCAGTACGCACCGAATCGGGTACCAACTTCAGAAAACTAAACGTTACTACTCAGAAGTAAATTTTAGCTTTATTTTTTATAAGCCCGTCTTAGCTTCTTGCTGAGACGGGTTTTTTATTTGCCTAAAATCCATTCATCAGATGATTGGAACTAGGAAATATCGGTTTTATCGTGAATATTTTGCCTAAATCCCAATTCTGTTTTTATTGGATAGGATAGCTAAGTCTATTGAAAATAACAATTCTGAAATGGATGCACGCCTTTCATTGTAGTCTGTATTTGGGGTAGGTGAAGTGCTTTAGATCAAATCCCATTAATGTAGGAAAGACTTTGTGTTATAGGCTCACGTTCTGATTATATTGAGGGATGTAATTGAATAGCCAAGATCTTAGTGAATACCCAGATCTTTTGAAAACCTAGATATGAGTAAGAAAATCATAAATAAATATAGAACAGATTCAATCCGATTAAAAAACTGGGATTATAGAAACAATGCGGCCTATTTCATCACCATCTGTGCTGCAGATCGAAAGCATTTTTTTGGCGAATGCAAAGATGGTAAAATGGAATTATCGCGATTGGGTGTAATAGCCGATGTTCTTTGGCATGATATCCCCCATCGATCACCCAATGTAAAATTGGATGCGTTTGTGGTGATGCCCAATCATATTCATGGGCTCATTGTATTGAATAACAATACTGAATTTGGGCCAGCCCAAATTGAACAGACCTTGCATGCAAGGTCACGGCAGAATGCAATGGGTGAAGAGAATCCAAGGTCGCGGCAGAATGCAATGGGTGAAGAGGATTCAAGATCACGGAAAAATGCAATGGGCGAAGAGGATTCAAGATCTCGGCAGAATGCAATGGGTGAAGAGGATCTAAGATCTCGGCAGAATGCAATGGGTGAAAAGGATTCAAGATCTCGGCAGAATGCAATGGGCGAAGAGGATTCAAGATCTCGGCAGAATGCAATGGGTGAAGAGGATCTAAGATCTCGGCAGAATGCAATGGGTGAAGAGAATGCACCATCATTAGAACCAGGAGATCCGGATTTTATGGGGAGCATCTCACCTAAATCCAATTCTATTTCTGTATTGATGCGGTCGTATAAATCGGCAGTAACGAAACATGCCAATCGATTGGGATTGGAAAACGGATGGCAATCTCGCTTTTACGATCGAATCATTTGGGACTATGAGGGATTTGTTCGAGTAGCCTATTACATTAATCACAATCCAGCCAATTGGAAAGAGGATTCATTTAAGAAATAGGATACTGTATAAGAATTCAAGTGTATCTGAATTATCTATTTATTGCGATCTGCGATATGGAGGGGAAGACAGATAATGGTCATCAATTCGAAAATCAATCACTCAGAATTGGGGATTGTATGAATGCATTGGTCTGAACATGCTTTATAGGATTGTGAGATGGACAGGATTAAATGCCATGGTCAGAATTGGGGATTGCGAGTATTCTATAAGACCATTGAAAATAGAATGCTTTCTATATATACAAATATGTGTTTAAGGAGTAGCATTCTCAACAAACCGCATCTGCATTCCTTTCTGGATTTGATTTAATAATGCAATGCTCGAACTCTGTTATAAGCTGTATTTGGTGCAGGAAAAGCGCCTAATATTAAATTCCTTTATGTAGGAAAGGCTTTGTATTTAGGGTATCTTGTGAATTTTAAAACAGACGATTGAAATTAAAATAATCAAGCAAATAATCATGAAGCTCATTGAAGAAGAGGAAATCATTAGTGTAAATATGGGGGGGCTCATTCTGACAAACTATCGTATTAAACATGAACACAAGGAAAATGGGGTTCTGAAAAAAACCGTTTTGTTTATTGAAGAAATTGATGGTATTCAGACCCATCGAAAAAATCCAACCTATTATTTATATATCGCTGCAGTTTTAGTTTTGGGTACATTCTATTATTATTCTATAAGTCAAGACATCACACTTTTGATCGGTGGACTGGTGTTCGCTGGCATTTTCATAGGAATTTGGAATTCATCAAGGCAATATTTACTGTCGATTGTCGCAAATGGTAAACTTTCAATAGATATTGAAATGAACAAAACAATGAAGAATGAATTGGAAAACCTGCTTTTTGAAATAAGTAAAGCTCGGGCTAGTCTGAGAAGGTACAATGCAAAGAATTGATGGCAGAATTGGAACGGTATAGAATTACCTAAAGATTCAATGGAGAATATTCTATGATTGGTCTTGAGCTGGTACTATTGAAGTCAAATGGTCTTACTAGTAGTTGCAATTGGTTCTTTCACAAGGTAATTGTACCACTACGTATATGAGCAAAAATAATGAGAAGGGTTTGCTTCTAGAGTAAATCTCAGTAGAAGGATATACTATAATTTGGAAATAAAGCTAGTTATGAAAAGAGTGTTTTTGATTGCCATCCTTATGATTTCAGCATTCAGTGCTTATTCACAAAGGAAAATTAAAAAGGTAATTGTAGAGGAAGTAGGTTTTATAGTAAATCTAAACTTCATTCCTATAAAAAATGAATTAAAGCATAATGACTTGATTTTTAAAATCACACCAATATCTACATCAAGCTTAGATGAGAAGTTTGTTGAAGAGAGTAAATTAAGTGGGGTTTTTGAGTATTCATATTATGATAAATCGGTGAATTCATACTTTTTAAAGAAGCGAAAGGGTAAGCAGGAAAAGACGGATTATGAATTTTTCTTGGAGGGGATTGACAGGTTGCTTGAGAATGAAGAAATTGATATCGAGGATCACAATAGGTTGAAAGAACAGATATTATCATATTATGATAAAGAATATGGAAGGAATATTCAAAGCAATAAAAGTGCTTCAATATGCAATCCCTATTATATTGGAAATAAGTACATGAATACTTATAAATTGGAAATTGCAAATTCAACAGATTCTTATAAATACTTTGACAATCAGATATTAATTCAATCTGGTGATCTTTTATCACATCCTTTGAGTTCAGATGAACTAATTTCAAGATTGTCTCAGTGTAAAGCATTAAATCAGAATAAAATGGAAAGCTTAAACAGACATAATCTAACTGAATCAATTGCAATACCACCTCATTCAAGTGTCGTTAAGTACTTTGCTGCTGAACCCTTTGATTACCAGGATAGTGATCTAAAAATTTCATTTTATGGTCTTACAACGCCTTTTCAATGGACCGTTGATAAACAATCCATATCTCTAAATAAGGGATATACTTTTTATGAATTTGAAATGAAATGGTTTATGGTAAATGGAAAGATGGTCTCAAGGATGGCAGAGAACTTTTTTATTCTAAAAGGATCTTCACATGCATACTTTAAGGATGAGACAATATTTATTGAAGAAGAGGGTCTCAATGAAACATTCGAGATAGTTTCAATTTCATTGTATAGAAATTTGCTAAATTTTTCCAGAACAAGTGTGAAGGGTACGGATCTAATTGATTTAGAAAAGAATAGACGAGAAGCGATAGTAATTAGGGCTAATAAGATTGATGAGTTGAGTAAGGAGGTTGAATAAATGCTTTCTCCTAAATTGGGATACAAGGAGTGTTCTTATAATTTATTGAAAACAGCAATGCATAGAGTGAAGAGCATGAATATGAAATATCTAGGCCTCGCGGTTTTTGTTTTATTCCACCATTGGGCATTGGGTCAGAAGAAGGTGGCTATCACCATTGATGATGTTCCTAACACAAGGCAATTTGAAAAAGACGCTTACCAATCAATCCTTTTGACAAAGCTCGATTCATTGGATATACCTATTGCCATTTTCATTAATGAAGGACTTCTCTATAAAACGGATTCGGTTTTAAAAAACAATGCCCTATTAGATCAATGGGCACAGAGGGATTATGTGACCCTTGGAAACCATAGCTACCACCATTACCGATATTCTACTGTCGGAATAGATAGCTTTGAAAAAGACATAGAGAAAGGAGAGTGGATAACACTTCCGTTGGCAAAGAAGTATGGGAAATCATTGAATTATTTTCGATTCCCTTACAATGATCTAGGACAAGATTCAATTCAGCATCAGGAAGTGAAAGCCTTTTTGAAAACGAAGAAATATACGATAGCCCCTTTTACAATAGAGAGTTCAGATTGGATGTATAATGCGGTTTACGTGCACTATATGGCAATGGATCAAAATGAAAAGGCAAATAAAGTTGGGGAAGATTACATTCGGAAGACTCTGGCTTATTTTGATTTTTATGAAGCATTGGCGGAGGAGGATTACCATCGCCCAATAAATCACATCTACCTCTGCCACGACAATGCATTGAATGCGGCTTACTTACCTCAGTTGATCGGCGAATTAAAAGAAAGAGGCTATGAATGTATTGGTTTAGAATCAGCACTACGCGATAGCGTCTATAGTCAGAAAGACCAATATTTCAAAAAATGGGGAGTCTCATGGATGTACCGCTGGCAAGGCAGTCAAGCAGAAAGACGGGCACATATGAAAAAAGAACCTTCAACCGAGGCCCTTCAAGCAGCGTTCGAAACTATTCAGAAAGAGTCGAAACTCTAAGTGGTAAGGTGCAGAACTAAAAGTGAATAGGGGAATGTCAAATGCGATTGGCGATCAGTGAAAAGTCGCAGGGTGAAATATAAGGAGGGCAATATGCTAAAAACCCCCAATCCCAGCGAAAAATAAGTAGCAGCGGATAAATCAAAGGCAAGAAGTAGGTTTGTTCGCTTTAGATAGAGCGCATCCAGATAGAAGTATAAAAGAGAAGGCCAAATGCAGCTTTAATGCATAAAGCCTTGGTATCGATAGAATAAATAGAAACCAAATGAACGACGACAAACCCCGTGTAACAGGTGTAGGAGGAATATTCTTCAAATCTGAAAATCCAGAAAGTCTGAAAGAGTGGTATAAGGAACATCTCGGTTTTAATACCGACCAATGGGGAACCAATTTCGAATGGTTTGAAGGCAGCAATCCAACTCAAAAAGCATCTACCCAATGGAGTCCATTTGCCAAGGATACGGAATACTTCAAGCCTTCATCCAAAGACTATATGTTCAACTATCGAGTGGTTCACCTCGAAAGACTACTGGAAGAAATGAAAGAGAATGGAGTGACCATTCTTGATAAAATGCAGGAATTTGAATATGGGAAATTTGTGCATATTCTAGATAATGAAGGCAATAAAATAGAGTTGTGGGAGCCTATTGATACAGAGTATGAGAAAGTAAAAGAGGGGAGAACCCTATAAGCGATCCTTACAATGTATTGAAAGCCAAATGGGGTATAAATCAATGAAGATTTAATAAATTGCGCACTCAGAATAAGGAGAATTTCAATTAAGAGATCCAAATTCGAATAGAAATGAAAAAATTAAGTCTGCTGTTTTGTCTTTTGTCTCTTGCGGGATATGCTCAAAGCACAAAAAGTGTTTTGTTCTTAGGCAATAGCTATACCTATTATAATGATTTACCTGGGCAACTTTCAGATATAGCCAGCTCTAAAGGCGATGTGCTTATCCGAGATCAGAATACACCCGGAGGTAAGTCTCTATCGGGTCATACAAACGATTTGGTATCGATCGATAAAATAAAGCAAGGCGGTTGGGATTTTGTTGTTCTGCAAGATCAAAGTCAACGACCTTCTTTAAGTCCTAACTCGGTTGCTACAAATAGCTTACGCTATGCAGAAGAACTAAGCGATACCATTTATAAATACAGTCCGTGCGGACAGCCTTTGTTCTTTATGACTTGGGGAAGGAAGAATGGCGATGCAAGCAATTGCGCTAGCTATCCACCGGTTTGCACCTATGCAGGAATGCAAGCCCGCCTGCGCTCGAGCTATATTATAATGGGTCAAGAGAACAATGCGCCCGTATCTCCAGTTGGAGCAGTTTGGAGAGATTTCAGATCAACCAATCCAACGGTTGAGCTATACAGTCCAGATGAGAGCCATCCCAGTTTAAATGGAAGCTATCTGGCTGCCTGTACTTTCTATGCGAGCATATACCATAAGAGTCCAATGGGTGCTTGGAAACCCGCTGCCATGACCTCTAATGTGGCTCTATCTATACAAACCCAAGCGCATAATACCGTTTTTGATAGTTTGTCTGTTTGGAGAATCGATACTGCCGTTGTGCCACCCAGTGGAACTTCATATATAAATAGGAGTACGAGCAGCACTCAAACAGACTTCGCCTTTTATGCGGCTGACAGCTTGAGATTGGATTCGGTTATTTGGAATTTTGGAAATGGCACAAATGCATTGGGCTTCTCAGTTATTGGAAGCTATACTGCCTCTGGTTCGTATGAAGTGGTTTCGGAGCATTGGAAGAAATGCGTGCGAAGTGTAGATACACTTATAATTCCGTTTTTCTCTCAGTCGATAGGGGAAGATGCGGCGAATACGTTTTCAATCTATCCCAATCCAAGCACGGGTAAAGTATCAGTAGAAACATATTTGAACGGAATTATTCGCTATAATCTCTATAGTTTAGATGGAAAGCACATCAAGAATGGAGTGGTGGAGAATGAAAGTATAGATATAAGCGATTTAATTTCAGGTGAATACATTCTTTTATTGGAAGTGAACGACCAATTCTTTCGTCAAAAAATATGGAAGAAATAGAAAGAAGCTTTCCATTCAAATGAGCGCTATTATTTCTTAATGACTTGGAAGTGTGAACTGTAAAAACTGTGATTATCCGCTGGGTTGAACTTCTGTGCACAAGGTGGACAAAGTGCGAAGGTGGATAGAGTGCGTAGGTGGATAGAGTCATTCTATCTAGTTTTTAAAAGAATTCTCCAATGGTCTTTTCCAGGTAGACAAAGGACAAGGTCAGAGGCTTAAAGACATGTTTGCACCGTCTGGGTTCAAGCATTCGTGAATATTTAGAGGGAAAAAGAAAATACCATTTCAAATCCATTTCAGTTTTTGGGCGCTTTCGTATAAAGTCAGAGTGCAAAGAGGGGTTAGTAGAGTAGGGAAGAGAGTGGAGTTTATGCATGGTTTTCTCGGTGATATCCTCGGAAAGCCTTATTCCCATTGTATATGCAATCTGTTTTATTTCTTCCATAAGTTGGATGATTTCAGTTATACAGAGCTCATTTTCCAATAATGCACCAATACACTTATTATGGGCTGAACATGCAGATGCAATGGGCGAAAGAAATACAAACTTCTCCCAAACAATGCTCGAAATACGATTGGAGTAAAGAGCGTCTATCCCTGCTTCAAGAAGTAAACTTTCCAGTAGATGAATGGGTTCGTCCTTTTCTGCTTCATCACCAAAATAAAGGGATTGGATTGTGCCGGAATTTACTATAGTTCCAGCATTCTTTAGAAGTGAAACAATATAAACACATCCATTTAAAACACGATTGGAAGGATAGAATCCTTGAAGAATCCGAGCATTATTTGCACCTTTAAGCAAGGGGGCAGAATGGTATTCTTGTTTGTGCAAGGCAAGAGTTGCAACGCTAAGGATTCAAGATCGTAGCTCTTAGTGCAAAGCAGGATATAATCAACGCCACCGATTTCAGAAGGATTTTCGCTTGCGGATTTGGGAAAGGAAATGATTTCTTTGGAACCAGAAAGGATACGGAATCCATTCCTTTTGATTTCACTGAGATGTTCTCCCCTCGCAAGAAAGTGCGCTTCTACCGCCTTGTTTTCTTGAAAGTGATGGGCCTAGTAAACCGCCAAAGTATCCGCCCACACCGCCTATGCAAGCAACGAGAATATGAATAGCCATTCTTTATGTAAAAATCTAAATATGAACAGAGTAGATCTACGCCTTTAAAGAAAGACTTTAGAATGAAAAAGCTTCCGAATTCCGATGCATTAAGCCTTTAATTCAACAAAATACATTTCTATCTCGCCCTTTCCTTTGGCCTGAATCTTTCCGCGGCTTTCGAAGGCAAGATCGCTATCGTCTTTCAATTCATTGTAGGTAGCCTGACTGAGGTTGACTTTGCCAACACCTCCAGAAGATTCCATTCGGCTGGCAGTATTCACAGTATCTCCCCATATGTCGTAAGCAAACTTCTTCACGCCTACAATTCCTGCTACTACCGGGCCGGTATGTATGCCGACACGCATTTCAAATGCAGGGAGGCCTTTGATGTCCATTTCTTTCTTCCGCTTAATAATGAAATCTTGCATTTCCAATGCGGCCATTACCGTGTTCTTAACTGAATCATCGGAAGGAATAGGTAATCCACCAGCGGCCATATAAGCATCGCCAATGGTCTTGATCTTCTCAACCTTGTACTTGTCCATTATACCATCAAAGGCTTCGAAGCAGGCATTGATTTCAGATACTAATTCCTTAGCGCTCAGTTTCTCACTGGCGGCCGTAAAGCCTTTAAAGTCGGTAAAGAGAATCGAGACTCTATCAAAGTCACGGGCATCCGCTCGACCTTTCTCTTTTAGCTCTGCAGCAATATCGGCAGGAAGGATATTCAGTAGAAGGTTTTCGGAAAGGTCTTTTTCAACTTGAAGAGAGGCTTTTGATTTTCGGACAAAGCGCAAACGACTGTAGATGGTTCCGGCTAGAAGCAGAATAACGCCTCCACCAATGGCGAGGATGTTGCGTGTTTTATTTTGCTTTTGAACCTCTTCTTTATGTGCTTCATCAATCAAGCGTTCTTTTTCAGCGGTGACCACACTGTCTTGATAGACTTGTTTCGCAAACTCCATTTGTTGGAGGTTTTTAGATGTTTCCTCCGAATTCAGGCTATCTGTTATGATTTGCATTTTCTCGAGGTAGACCAAGGCTTCGTTGCCTTGGTTCAATGCTTTGTATGCATCGTATAAGCATTGACAGGCAAACTTCTGATCTAAAAAAGCACCCACTTCTTCTGCTAATTCAAGGCCCTTAAGACATTCTATGAGCCCATTTGAATATTCCTCCCTTCTATTAAAAGTAATTCCAAGACCATTGTATGAAATGGCCATGCCTTTTTTATCTCCAATTGCCTCTCGAATGTGTAAGCTCTTTCGATAATATTCTAGCGCTTCAGTGAGTTCGCCTTTTTCGCCATAAATATTCCCCAGATTACTGAGTGCAGAAGCAATTCCTTTCTGATTTCCAATTTTCTCCTGAATATTTATGCTTCTTTCGAAGTTATTAATGGCCTCAGCATACTTTCCTTGTTCCTGATAAATGGTCCCAATATTATTCAAAGAGGCGGAGATTCCTTTGGTATCGCCAATGGCTTCTTGGTTCTCTAAACTTCTGTGGTAGTAGTCTAAGGCTTTTGGAAAGTCGCTCTGTTCTTGATAGATATTACCAATATTATTGAGCGTGGTGGCAATTCCTTTTTTATCGCCAATCTCCTCCCAGATTTTTAAGCTTTGCAGATAGTAGCCCAATGCCTTGGGATAATTGTCCTGAGCAGCATAGATCAATCCAACATTGCCAATCGACTTAGTCAGACCCTTTTTATCTCCAATTTTCTTACTTATTACTAAACTCCTATTTAAATAATCTAAGGCCTTTGCATTATTTCCTCGCACATAAAAAGAGCCTGCCTGCGTATTCAAGGCATTCGCCATTTCTATCTTTATTCCACTTTTACTCGCAAAGTCGTATTGCATTTGAGCATAATAAAATGCTGAATCAGGCTTGCTGAATAGGAATCCATTGCGCGCTATTGTACCCAAGGCGTTTAGACGAATGCTATCCGTTTGCGATACGTCATTCCAAACTCCAAAGAGTGAATCGAGGCCTTGAGCTCGAAGGGGTTTGTTCTGTAATAGCAGGCTTAAACTGAGAAATAGGAGTAGAGAAAAAAGTTTTTTCATTGTTTTAAAAATCATTTCACATTCTCTCGAGCGATGCAAAAATGAAGAGTAGGTCAATTTATCGTATTTCAATAGATGGAAGAAATACAATCAAACGCGTTTTTCAAATATCCGATAAGGATTGGAAGATTCCATCCTTCAAAATAAGACGGTTTTATTATTCATTCTCGACCATAGATGAGTTCTGAAATCAAAAGGTTTATTTAGGAGCATAAGGTTTTCGAGCAATTGCACCCCAATGATTATTCTTTGAAATGGAGTAGGTATTTACTTATTATTTAGGGATTATGTATGCACTCCTATCAAATGGATTGAAAATCTATGTGGAGTATTCGCCGGAGTGAAAAATAGTGTCAAGCAATGGTATTCAGTGCTTTTTAGAATTTAAATGAGTAGTGTTCGATTAAACATTTTAAAAGAAGGGTTTCCATGTCGCTTTTTAATGACATACTAAGCTGTGTGGCAAGAAAGCCTGCCATTGGGCAAGGGCGGGATTAATGTGTTCATACGCAACTCAACATTCAGGAGAATGTCTACAAACTTATTTCGTTTTCATCGGCCACCGCATATGATAGGCACTTCTTAAAACGCATGCAGTTTGAAAAGCACCAATCCCTTGGGCTTAAATTACCGTACACACAACTTTTATCAATCACGCGTATCTCCATAAAAGGCCGTGATTTTCCATTTCCCCTCGACTAGAGAAACAAGAAGGGTGTCGTATATGAATTCTGAGCTATACTTCTTTGCTATGTAACCAAATTGGCCATTGGCAAGTCGAATCTTTAACCAATCTAAATCGTTTTTTCCCTCTTCAATAATGTCAAGATCTTCATTGAAAACGGCTTCCACTAATTCATACGATAATTGAGCATTGATCTTAGAATTAAACCCTGCTTTGTCTCGAACAAACTATCTGTCAGCAAGAACAGCAATTTTATTTATTCCTTTTTCTCTTTCATTGTATACGGCTTTGAGATAGGAGGGGGTGATAAACACAGAAGAATCCGATAGAGTCTTTCGGATCTCATGATATCCCGTATGAAATCCATATTTCGACATTCTATCCAATCGCACCCAAACATCCTCATTGTTTGTAAAGAAGTCTGATTTGAGATATTAATCCATCATCCCATTTTCAATTTGCTCATTCAACAGACTCGAAAGTAGAAGGCTATCTCGGTTGTGAATGGAAGTTTCTAATTCCAAATTAAAGATCTTAAAAGAAGGAGGGTAAAAAGACTCCTCTAAGTTGATTTTCTGAGAGCGGGCGTTTAGTGCAAGCAGAAGTAGAAGAATCAGTAGATTTCTTTTTATGCCAACAATACCAAGCCAAAAAGAAGGTGGATTTACTATTAGAATTAGGATCAACTCTTTTATAACTCAGGGAGGTTTTTAGGTGGAAGTAGCTGCCTCTTCAAGTCACAAATAGGCGTATTTTCTAAAGCATTGAGGGTCAATAAAATAAAAGGATAGCCTCGCTTCAGAGCAAATATATTTTTAGGTATCGGATATACGTCTTTGGGAATATTAAGAGCTTTTAGCTGCTTTTCTGAAAACCTATTGATTTCACTTCTATTGAGATAAAGACCAATATCGCCCATCCAATCAATCTATTTAGAGCTTCTTCAAACAAACGGTTTTCCTCTTTCACGACTCCGTATGGAGATTGATCTCAAATTCTTTTTGAAAGGAATACTCTTTTGAAATGAGTGTTTTCTTCTGTTCATTTAAACCCGTCATGCCCAATGCTTGGAGTACGTTTATGATAGTCATTACTTCTTGAGCTCTTTTTTCAGTATTATTCTCCTTAAAATAGGGCACAACGATATATACTTCGGAATAGCAGATATCTATTTCGAAAGTGGGAAAGAGCAAATCGAATTCACCTTCATTGCTTGAATCATAAACAGTGAACGTCAGTCCTTTTTTCTTGAGTTCACTTATAATAACATCTTGGAAGTGCTTTGATATTTCCCAAAGATCATCCTCCGTTTTTGTATTTGGATTTAAAGCATCCAATAACTCTTCAAGAGTCGCCTTTTCTTTCTTTAAGAAAACGAGTTCATAATTCATAATATGGATTTTTCGCTAATGTGACCTTCGAAACCTTCCTTTTGTAGTTATAATCTTCTGGATCATAGTAAATTATAAATTCAGCTGGATTGGATTTAGATTAGGTTCACATCCGCATGAATCTCCATTAAACCAGGACCGGGATGATCTAAGAGTTCTTGCATAGCAGTATCGAGTCCTTTTCTATCCATCACCTTAATTCCAAGTCCACCGCAGCTTTCGGCATAGGCTGCAAAATCAGGATTTACTAAATCGGTTGCCCACTTATCCCAGCCACCAGCACGTTGTTCCTTGCTGATTTTTCCAAGTTCATTATTATTGATGATAATTACTTTAATAGGCATTTTATATTTAACGAGTGTTGTAAACTCCGCTAGATATTGACATAAACCGCCATCGCCTGCAACGGCAATAATGGGTCTTTCATTTCCAACAGCCGCCCAAGCTCCAATAGAGGCAGGCAGTGCAAAGCCAATAGAACCGAGATATCCAGACATGAGGAAGCTCTGTTCTTTCGACTCAAAATACCGTCCAAACGAATAGGCGTTGTTTCCAACATCAACACACATTACGGCATTAGATGGAGCAAGGCGTGTAAGTGAATCGAAGACGGCAATGGAGCTAATGCCATTCCCTCGATCTTCTAACAATCGCTTGGTCTTCTCGTTTCTCCATAGGGTCCATCGCGTAGAGATTTCATGGGTCTGATCGACTTTATTTTGCGAAAGGTCTATTGAACTCTCTTTTATGAGTTTAATGGTTCTGGATATTTCGCCATAGACGCCAACATCTACTTTGTGGAATTTACCAATAGCCAGAGGGTCGAAGTCGATCTGAATAATGGGTTTTTTAGGAGTAATGCCGGTGTGGTTGGAGAAAGAGGCACCAATGACAATAAGAAGATCTGCTTCATTCATGAAGTAGGAGGCGATGGGGGTTCCGCTTCTACCCAAAACTCCGCAGCCCAAAGGATGGGTATCTGAAATGAGTCCTTTGGCTTTAAAGGTTGTCATTATAGGACAATGGAGCTTTTCGGCCAATAGAATTATCTCGGTCATATGGAATCGGGCTCCATGTCCGGCCACTATAATAGGACGCTTAGCTAGGCTTATTTTCTCAATGGCCTCTTGTAAGCTAAGCTCAGGAGGTGCAAAAGAGAGCGGAGTAATTCTTCCTTCAGGCGTTTGAGCTTGCGCATTGCCAGCCTCCAAGACTTGAACTTGATCTGGAAATGTTAAATGCGAAACATCTCTTTTTAAAATAGCGTGTTTTATGGCTAATGCCATTAATTCAGAGTGCTGGCTATGATATTCAACACGTTGATTAAACTCGGCAACCGATTCAAAAGCGCTGACTAAATCTACTTCTTGGAAATTGCCAGTTCCAACAACTTGAGTTGCCACTTGCCCTGTAAGAGCTAAAATAGGAGCACGGTCTACTTTAGCATCCCAAAGACCTGTAAACATATTGGTGCTTCCTGGTCCGGCAATCGCGAAACATACGGCAGGTTTCCCAGTTAATTTTCCATAGGCAGAGGCAGCAAAGGATGCCGCACCTTCGTGTCGTATACCGATGAATTTTAATCGTCCCTTTTCCTCTTGCCTCCGAAACGCATCAGCCAATCCTAAATTAGAGTGCCCCACCATTCCAAAAACGCGATTGACTCCCCAATTAACCATGGTTTCTGCCATAACATCTGTAACTGTCTGTTCATGTGCTGGCTCTTCTTTCATTTCAACAAAAACAGCATTTCCTTCTATCTTAATAGGAAAGGTTTCTAGGCCATCATCGAAATCACCGGAACTTCCTCCATGAGGACAAAAGTCCCAACCATGCCAAGGACATCGCAATAATCCATTTTCAATTGAGCCTTCGCCCAGCGGTCCACCTTGATGTGGACACTTATTATCCATGGCGGTCAATTTGCCTTTCCAATTGCTCAAACAGAGATCTCTATGACCGGCGGTTACCGTCATTACGCGCTCATCGTCCAGTACATTCTTATCGCTTAAGACCTTATACCACTTACTATTTTGACTCATAATTTCTTGATTCCAATTGGGTTTGCACTTGATTTTCTAAAATACAGCCTATTGAAAACACAATTGAAACATGCTTTAGACACGACAAAAATGAATGCAATTGTATGTTGGTTTTAATTATTTCAATGTGCCCTGAATGCCTCTTTTCAAGTTTAACACCTCTTAATTATTTGATTCTAATTCATTGACCTCCTTACCGAGAAAGTGCCCAATTATGGTTCTCAAGGCAATCATCACACTCAATTCAATCAGTTGTTTCTGCGATAGTTCTGTGATTGTATGGATAATGTCAGAGGCAATGAGAAAATCGAGAGCAAGAAGAATATAGATGCCTAATTCGCAACGAATTAATTGTAATCTTGAGATGGAAGTTGCTTTGATGTTCTTCAATTCTATCGAAATATATTTGATAAAAACTTTGGAAAAGCCGAACAGGAGAATACCAATTCCAATTAAGTCGATGATTTTCGCGAGCGAACTCAGTACGGTTGCAATATGTTCCATTTATTTAAAAGTATAGAATAATCCCATGGCAATGAATTGGTCGTTGATTCCGAGCTCAACTCTCGAGTATTCAATGAATACTGTGTTTTTTTGAAGTTGCGATGCACACCCAGTCCGAATACAATCCCTAAAGCAGATTTTACTTCTTGTATATCCTTAAATTCTGTTTCCACAGTATAATTAGCACCCGCCAATGGATAAATACCCACCCAATTTGTTTCAAAAATATAGTGTCCAACAAAGTCAAAGTCTATGATTTCGACTTCGTCTATTTTAAAAAAGCCATACTCCGGACCAAAACAAAACTTCTCGTCCATATTGTAGTACATTCTAAAATTAGCTCCTGCTGCGCTCAGTTCTAAGGAGATGGGCATGCCGACACCAAGGCTGAGAGATCCAACTTTAAAGAGGCAATGGTGGTTGAGCTCTTCTTCAAAATTAGACTGCGCAAAACTTGGGCAGATGTGAACGAAAAGAAGGAGGAGTAAAAGTGTGATCTTTTTCAATACGCAGAATACCAGTTAAATACAGAAGATAAAAACAGATGAAGAAGTGATTCTTGATCCTTTATCGTCTTACTATCAAATTCAGTTAACGGTAAATAGGCGCCTTGCCAATCTGTCTTTGTTTGCCATTTCCATGGCCCATTGCTTGGGAGATGATTGTATTCTAATTTACCTTGAGCAGGATAGCCAGACATATAGAAATAGGGAGAGCCCGCCATAGCATCTTGCATTGCGAGTCCAAATCCTAGACTGATTTTAGAATTGATTTTGGTATAAATACCTGTATCAAAATGATGCGGCCATATTCGAATTTCGCCTTCACTTTGTGCATGTCCCAATAAAAGAACACAGGCCTCATTTGCCATTCTTCGAATTCGAATCCATTCTTCTAAAGACTTTTCTGGAATAGCTTGGATAGTCTCCTTTGTAAATGAATAGTCTGGAATAGTGTAATGTAGTTCTGCTCGAAATCCCTTAGGGTTCAATCCCAAATTAGGCAAGAGCAGTTCTATGCGCTCCTCCACCTTCTGCATTGTAGACCCTAAAGTGGGAACAGAAGATAATAACTGACCTAAATCATTTTTAATCTCAATATTGAGATTCTCGAGATTCAACATGAAAAGGAGTCTTGCATCTTGGGTCCCTATCCATCTGCCGGTAATGTATTTTCCTAGAGAATCGAAGTAGAGATTCGTATGACTGTCATCCTCTTTTTTGGAAATGAATGTTCTATTTGCCTTGCTTACTATTTGGCAAAGCCAGTGCAATTTGGCATCTGTCTCTGTATAATACTTCATTCTCTTAGCTTACGATCCTCGAAGGTACTCTTTTGGTACCCCAAACTACAGAAATAGGCCTGTCTGCATCAAGCTGCATATCTAAGTAGGCTTAACGCCTTTTTATTGGAAGAGAAGCATTTGTCTACTTGCTGAATTTCGTATTCGACTCTAGTGAAGAAAATAGGTCTTTGAAATTAGTCCATCCTAACTTCCTGGGATTTGGCTCGATACCTTAGAAGCGAATAGAATAAGCTAGACCAAAATAGGGCCAGCTAGATCCTACTCTTCAACACCCTAAGGGATAAATAAATCTTTCTGAAAGTATTCTCCCATTTTTTTCGCCGCCTACTACCTTTGCACTCTTATGATGAACTTCAATGGGGAATTGCTAGATCCCTCTACACCTGTATTCCGCGCAAACGATCGTGCCTTTGCTTATGGCGATTCTGTTTTTGAAAGCTTCCGATTTTCTGAAGGACAGATTCACTTTTTGATAGACCATTATTTTCGACTGATGTCTGCCATGCGCATCTTTCGCATGAAGATTCCAATGCACTTTACACCTGAATTCTTTGAGGAGCAGGTTCAAAAAATGATATCTGAAGATTCATCCAATCAAAGCTGGAGGGTGCGTTTAAGTGTGTATCGCCAAGGTGAGGGACGTTATCAGCCTGAGACAAACGAGGTGGGATGGCTGGCTACGGCTGAACCTATGGGTAGAATGGAGTATGAATTGGGCACTGGTTTAAAGTTGGATGTTTTTAAGGATCATTTAAAACCAATTCATCTACTTTCTAGTTTTAAGAATGCAAATTCCAGTTTGTATGTAATTGCTGCCAATTGGTTGAAGGAGAATAATTTAGATGAATGTTTCTTATTGAATGAAAAAAAGCAAGTTTGTGAAGCGGTTTCCTCTAATGTCTTTTTAGTAAAAGAAAATGATCTCATTACTCCGCCCTTACAGTCGGGTTGTGTTAAAGGAATAATGCGAAAACAATTTTTAAAAATGGCGCCCATGATTGGATTAAAGCCAGTAGAAAAAGATCTTTCACCTTTCGACCTTTTGAAAGCGGATGAAATTTGGCTCAGTAATTCGATAAAGGGTATTCGCTCTGTAAAAAAGTATAAATTATCAGAATACAGCAATGAGAGGGCACTGGATATGCTCGAGGCCCTAAATGCTCAATTTAGCTGAGGATTTGCAGGAATATTTGCCCAGAGAACATGATTTCCCCCGGCTTCTCGCATTAATTCATTCCAAAGAGAAACCTCCTCGCCAATTGCGGGTAGGACGCCGCCTTCTTTCAAATCCAATACAATCCAGCTTTTGCTTTTTAATTCCGATTGCAATTGACCTTTACCCCAACCACTATAGCCTAAATAGAACCGTATTTCATCGATCTTAATAAGGCCCAATTCGATAGAATCCTTCAAAACTTGAAAGTCACCACCCCAGCTCAGCTGATCGTTAATACGCATGCTGTTTGGCACTAGAGATCCTTTTGTATGCACATAAAAGAGATGGTCTTTCTCTACTGGCCCGCCTTGGTAGATAGGCATGTCGAAGGCATTTATTTCTGGAAATATATCTTGTAAATCAATTCCAATAGTCTTGTTTAGAACAAATCCAAAAGAGCCTTCTTCTGAATGCTCGGTTAATAAGACGACCGACTGATCGAAATGAGTATCTCCTAAATAAGCTTCCGCCAATAGAACGGCGCCTACTTTTGCCTTAGTGATCTTTTTAACCTTCCAATTCATATCCCCAAATTACTCAATCTAAACCTGCATAAACAGACATCGCTTCGTATTTTTGAACAAATTTTAGAAGAATGAACCGCGACCTTCATCATTTCAGAAAAACCTACGATTCTGCTGAACTCCTAGAATCCAACGCGCACAAAGATCCACTTATTCAATTTGCAGATTGGTTTAAGGAGTATGAACAAGTAGCAACTCATGAAGCCAATACGGTAAGCTTGAGCACTTATGGCGAATTTGGTCCGAGTTCTCGAATCGTTTTGCTTAAAAGTTTCGATGAGAATGGATTTGTTTTTTATACGAATTATAACAGTAGAAAGGGGCAAGAGGCCGAGGCCGTTGGAAAGGTTGGATTGCTTTTTTTCTGGCCCGAGTTGGAACGGCAAGTGCGCGTGCAAGGTGAGATTGTGCGCATAGAAGGGAGTGAAAGCGATGCCTATTTTCAGAGTAGACCCTTCGAATCGCGAATAGGAGCCATTACATCTAACCAGAGTGCTTCTATTAAAGATAGAACGGAATTAGAAGAGCGTTACGCCAATCTAATAAAAGAGTTTGAGGGCAAAAAGGTCGTTCGACCGGAGGACTGGGGAGGATATAGAGTGCGTCCTTTTCAAATGGAATTTTGGCAAGGCAGACCATCGCGATTACACGATCGATTAGAATACAATAGAGTAGAAGGTAGTTGGAAGATGCAGAGGCTCGAACCTTAGTTGTAATTATAGCGATAAATCTGAGCTTCAATGCCTAATTTAGCCAACGATGCAAAAGACAGAAATAGTAATTATAGGAGCTGGTCCTGCCGGCTCTGCATGTGCCCTATTATTAGCAGATGCGGGGAAAGAGGTAGTTATATTAGATAAGGCAGCTTTTCCTAGAGATAAGATTTGCGGAGATGCCTTAAGTCCAGATGTAATCAATCAACTGGTAAAAATTCGCCCTTCATTAAGAGAGCGTTTTGATAAGGAAGTAGACCGTCAGAAAATCACGGGACTGCGTATGATTGCTCCAAATAAAGAGGAGTTTATACTGTATCTCAATCAGAACCAAGAGAAAAACATCGAGGGCTTTGTAATGCCTAGGTTAGAGTTTGATCGCACCATTAATGAAGAAGTGCGCATTCATCCTAGAATTAAGCTCATTGAAAACTGCAAAGTGAATAAGGTTGCAGTAGATTCAGAAGGTGTATTGGTAGAAACAAGCGCAGGTGAGTTCCGAGCTCTATCTATCGTAGGTGCCGATGGAGCACATAGTATTGTTGCAAAGCAGTTGGCTGGTTTTGAGGTGGATAGAAATCATTATTGTGCCGCTCTTCGTGTCTATTACGACAATGTAGAATGGGATCAGCCTAAAGATCTAATAGAGCTCCATTTCATTCCAGAGGTTTCCCCAGGTTATTTATGGATTTTCCCAATGGAAGGGAATAAAGCGAATGTTGGAATAGGAATGCTCAGCAGACATGTTGCGGAGAAGAATGTGAATCTACGGACCGAATTAGATAAGGCTATAAAGTCGCATCCTTCTATCAGTCCTCGATTTAAGAATGCAACAGCCAAAGAAAGTGTAAAGGGGTTTGGGATTCCATTGGGATCAAAAAAGATTTCTATTTCAGGCGAACGATTTTTATTAGTGGGGGACGCAGCATCGCTCGTAGATCCAATGACGGGAGAAGGAATTGGAAATGCATTAAGAAGTGGTCGATTTGCCGCTGAGCATTTGTTAGAAGCTTTGAAAATAAATCGATTCGATGCTTCTTATAACAAGGCATACGATAAGAGAATCTATAAGGCCATGTGGTCGGAATTCAGAATTTCAAGAGCATTCCAGAAATTCTTTACCAATCCAAGACGTGTAAACTGGCTGACTGGATTTTTAAATAGGAATAAGAAATTACATCAGAAGCTGAACAAATGGTTCTTAGAAGATCACTTGATGACGCATTGGAATAAGCCCTCCTTCTACTTCAAGAAGATTCTGAATCTGAAATAATTTCAGTCAAAAGCGAACTACAAGCCCATTGCAATTCAGGAAAGAATGCTAGAAAGTGAGCGTTTAGTTCATCGTAATGCATTTTTATTTCTTTCCAAGCAGTATCCATAGCTGAGGGAAAGCGTGTTCTTTTACTCAATCCGGTCAAAGCCTGCCGCATGCCCTTTTCTTCTTTATAGGAGATGAACCAATTGTGTTCTTTCATATGGTCAAACATTCTCAGAACATTAGGGGGCATAAAAGGCAGATATGCATCTAAACGTTTGTATGTTTTCTTAGAATAGACTTCTAAGCTTTCGTGGCTATATAAGTGCCAGTTCATAGCTAGAAAATGATCAAAGACCATATCTATCACAACAGGACTAAACTTTCCTTGATCTTCTCTTAAAATACGTACGCTCTGTTTCACCAATGGATGAGTATCGGTGAAATGATCTATAAATCGATGCAACTCAATTCCTTTAAGCATCATTGGGGTAAAAAGAGTTGTCTTTGTTCTTTTCAATCCGTCTGCAACGAAGTTTCCAAACAGAATGTCATCATTTTGTCCAGACAAAAAACAATGTGCTAGATAATTCACTTTGTTAAAATTGAGTAGAAAAAGGTGGGGAGCAGGGCATGAAAGGGTAGTGCAAGCAATTCTTTTCCACCAATATAACTATGAAATCGATTGGATTTCATGGCTTTGAGAAGCTTCTTGGCAAACACATCTGTGGGCATCCCATTTTCTTGTGCTGGACTATTCTTGTTTAAAGGCTTTCCGTCTTTGTCAAGAGAATTAAGAGTGACCGATGTATTTACAAACCCAGGACTGACTACTTGAATGCGTATGTTGGTGTTTTTTAATTCTTGACGCAATGATTCGTAATATAAAATAACGGCAGCCTTAGATGCAGAATAAGTAGCAAGCTTGGCTTGGCCAAATTTTCCAGCAATGCTGCCAATTACAACTATTTGTCCACTATCATTCTCAATGAAAGATGGGAGAAGAGCTTTGCTTAGAGCAACATTGCCATGATAATTAATGTCGAAAATGCGCCTTTCTGTCGATAAAGAAGTTTCTAAACTCCGACTAAACTGACCTAATCCGGCATTGCTAAGTAGAATATCTACACTTCCTTTCCACTTAATGGCAAGAGAAACCCATTTTTGTGCATCCTCATATTGTTCAAGATCAATGGGAAGCAAGAAGGCATTTTCGGGATATTTCAATCCTGCTTTGACTTCCTCTAATGCATCTAAATATCTGGAAGACAGTATAGTGTACGCGCCTTTGGAGTTGAATAAATGGGCGGATGCCTTGCCAATTCCAGAGGAAGCACCTGTTATCCAAACCGTTTTATTTTGCAATGAGTCCATTTCTCGAAAATAACCTTTGTAAATTCATCTTATTAAACAAAATATTTCAGAAAGCTTTTTATATTTGCAGCCTGAATATCAGAAACGAGAGTAGCAAAAGCATAAAGATATGAAAAGGACGTTTCAGCCATCCAATAGAAAACGCAGAAATAAACACGGTTTTAGAGAACGCATGGCATCGGCTAATGGTCGCCGAGTAATTTCGGCTCGTCGTGCACGTGGCCGTCGTAAATTGACTGTTTCGCATGATGGCAATCACAAAGGTTAATTCCTTAGTGTTTAATAACTTATTTGAAAGGTGTTATCTTAAAAGATGACACCTTTTTTTTGTCTTGTAGTTACGTAGCGTAAAGAAAGCAATAGATCATGCCAAAGGATAATACAATTAATCACGTTCTTATAATAGGAAGTGGTCCCATAGTAATCGGTCAAGCCTGTGAGTTTGACTATTCCGGGTCTCAAGCGGCTCGTTCCTTGAGAGAGGAGGGAATAAAGGTGAGTCTCATCAATTCCAATCCGGCAACCATTATGACGGACCCAGTAATGGCCGATCATATTTACCTTTTACCCTTAGTAGTTGAGTCTTTAGAGCATATTCTAAAACTGCATCCCGATATAGATGCAGTTCTACCCACAATGGGAGGTCAAACAGCCCTGAATTTATGTATTGAGGCAGATAAGAATGGCTTATGGGAGGAGAATAATGTTCAGATCATAGGTGTTGATGTGGATGTTATTGAAATTACGGAAGACAGGGAGCAGTTTAGGCTCCTAATGGATAAGATAAATATTCCAATGGCACCCTCTCAAACGGCCACTTCTTACTTGAGGGGAAAAGAGATTGCCCAGAAATTTGGATTTCCACTTTGCATCAGAGCCTCCTATACCTTAGGCGGAACAGGAGCTTCTTTCGTGCATACCCGAGATGAATTTGATGAGCTTTTAAAGCGTGGATTGGAGGCTTCTCCCATTCATGAAGTGATGATCGATAAGGCATTAGTTGGTTGGAAAGAATTTGAACTAGAGCTCCTTAGAGACAAAGCAGACAATGTAATTATTATTTGTTCTATTGAGAATTTTGATCCGATGGGGATTCATACTGGTGATTCAATAACAGTTGCTCCTGCTATGACTCTCAGCGATGCTACCTATCAGAGGATGCGTAATATGGCCATTAAAATGATGCGAAGTATTGGAAATTTCGCAGGAGGGTGTAATGTTCAGTTTGCTGTTAGTCCAGACGAAAAAGAAGACATTGTTGCCATTGAGATTAATCCAAGAGTATCGAGATCATCTGCTTTAGCTTCAAAAGCAACGGGATATCCAATCGCAAAAATTGCTGCGAAATTGGCTATTGGATATAATCTAACCGAACTGAAAAATCAGATCACTAAAACCACAACAGCTTATTTTGAACCTACCTTAGACTATGTAGTTGTTAAGATTCCTCGTTGGAATTTCGACAAATTTGAAGGGGCAGATCGAACCTTAGGTCTACAGATGAAGTCCGTTGGTGAGGCGATGGGAATAGGAAGAACTTTCCAGGAAGCGCTGCATAAAGCGGCACAAAGCTTAGAGATCAAGCGGAATGGACTAGGAGCAGACGGAAAAGGCTTTACAGATCAAGATGTTGTTATTAGTAAGTTGACCCGTGCCAGCTGGGATCGCATTTTTGTGATCTATGATGCCATGCAGTTGGGAATTCCTTTAAGAAGTATACACGATATCACTAAAATAGATATGTGGTTTCTAAAGCAGATCGAAGATCTGGTAAAGGTGCAGGCAAAAATACAGTCGAATACACTTTCAGGTATTTCGAGAGACTTAATGTTGGAAGCTAAAACCAAGGGTTTTGCCGATCGTCAGATAGCGCATATGTTGGGCTGTTTAGAAAGTGAAGTCCATAAAAGGCGGACCGAAGTTGGAATTGAACGGGTTTGGAAATTAGTAGATACTTGTGCAGCTGAATTTCCAGCTCAGACTCCCTATTATTACTCCACATTTGATAGTGAGAAGGTAACAACGGATGGAAAACGATTTACCGAGAACGAAAGTCTGTCTTCAAATAAAAAGAAAGTGATTGTCCTTGGTTCGGGGCCAAATCGAATAGGGCAGGGGATCGAATTTGATTATTGCTGCGTTCATGGTGTTTTAGCAGCTAAAGAATGCGGCTATGAAACAATCATGATTAACTGTAATCCTGAGACTGTTTCTACCGATTTCGACACTTCAGATAAGCTCTACTTTGAACCTGTTTTTTGGGAGCACATCTACGATATAATCCGACATGAAAAGCCAGTAGGTGTAATCGTTCAATTAGGGGGACAAACTGCGCTGAAATTGGCTGAAAAGTTAGATCGTTATGGTATTCCGATTCTCGGAACCAGTTTTGAGTCTCTTGATTTGGCTGAAGATCGTGGCAGATTTTCAACTTTATTGAAAGAGAATGATATTCCTTACCCCGAATTTGGAGTAATTACCAATGCAGATGAAGCCCATGAATTAGCTGAAAAACTCGGCTTTCCAATATTAGTTCGTCCATCTTATGTGCTTGGAGGTCAGGGAATGAAGATTGTCATTAACCATGAGGAGCTAGAGCATCATGTGGTTAATTTATTTAAAGATATTCCAGGAAATAGAGTCTTGCTAGATCGTTATATAGCGGGAGCCATAGAAGCAGAGGCAGATGCTATTTGCGATGGTAAGAATGTATATATAATGGGAATCATGGAGCATATTGAGCCCTGTGGTATTCATTCAGGCGATTCCAATGCAACCTTGCCACCCTTCAATTTAGGCGCTCTAATAGTAGATCAAATTCGCATACATACAGAAACGATTGCTAAAGCACTTGGAACGGTTGGATTAATTAATATTCAATTTGCTATTAAAGATGATATTGTTTACATCATTGAAGCCAATCCAAGAGCTTCTCGTACCGTACCCTTTATTGCAAAGGCCTATGGCGAACCCTACGTAAACTTTGCCACTAAGGTGATGCTTAGAGAGAAAACCTTAGATGATTTTACCTTTAATCCAAAACTGGAAGGCTTCGCAATAAAAAGCCCTGTTTTCTCTTTCAATAAATTTCCGAATGTGAGTAAAAACCTAGGTCCGGAAATGAAGAGTACAGGTGAGGCAATCCACTTCATTGAGAATTTAAGAGATCCTCTTTTCAAGAAGTTATTCTCAGAGAGGAATCTCTATTTGAGTAAGTAGGTTATTCTAATAGATCAGGACGAAGGCGCTCGGTTCTCTCGAGCGCTTGTTCAGATCTCCAAAGGTCAATTTTCTTTTCATCGCCTGATAATAGAATTTCAGGCACCTTCCATCCTCTAAATTCTGCTGGACGGGTATAAACAGGAGGGGCAAGTAAATCATCTTGGAAGGAATCGGTAAGGGCAGAAGTTTCGTCGTTTAGCACACCTGGAAGTAACCGAATAATGGCGTCCGAAACGACTGCCGCCGCTAGTTCTCCACCTGAGAGAACATAATCGCCTATAGAGATTTCTTCCGTTATAATGTGTTCACGCAGTCGTTGATCTATTCCCTTATAATGCCCACAGAGCAATATGACATTTTCTAATAATGAAAGCCGGTTTGCGTGTTTTTGATTGAATGTTTTACCATCTGGCGTCATGAAAATAATGGCATCATATGTCCTTTGAGATTGTAATTTCTCAATGCAAGCAACTATCGGCTCTACTCGCATTACCATTCCTGCACCACCGCCGAAGGAATAGTCGTCTACTTGTCTATTCTTTCCGCTACCAAAATCGCGCAAATTGTGAATTTCTACTTCAACAAGCTTTTTATCCATTGCACGTTTGCAAATGCTCGCTTCAAACGGACTGCGAAGAAGTTCAGGTAAAACAGTTATGATATCTATACGCATAATGGGAAATAAGGTCTTAGTTTCTATTAAATGAGGCTGAACCAGAAACCTCTTTGTATCCAATCTCAGCAGGTCCTCTAAGCGTAAGTCTTGCTGCGCCACTTAACTCTAGGTTTGCTACTTCCTTGGCAAATATATCGGCAGAACAAGCACCACTCAATTCTAAAGTCACTTCATTTGCTTTTAACTTATCTGCCTCAAGGCTAGACGCACCGCTCATATCAATCGCTAGCTTATCAGTTGAACCAGAAAGAAAGATCTCGCATCCACCACTACCATCTATATTGATTAGTGACACCATAGCTTCTAATTCAAGCGATGCGGCTCCACTTAAATCGATTTTAATAAAATCTCCTTTGATTGTGTTCTTAGATATAAAACTCACCGCTCCACTTAAATCGATCTTATCTAGCTTTTTAGCTGTAATGTATAATTGAATAGGTTTAGAATCATTCCACAGACTGTTTTCAGAATCAATTTTCAGTTCCCCATCAGATAAGTCGAACTGCACATCTTTATGGTCGTTGCCATGCGCAACAATAACAACTTCATGTTTATCACCCAAGCGAAAGAAAACTTCATATGCGCCACTAATTTCAATTGCGTGGAAGGAAGGAAATGTTTTTGTCACCTTGGTCTGTGCAGCAATACTAAGAGTCAATAGTAAGCTAGCAATTAATCCTAATTTTTTCATGGTTGATATTTTTTCAAATGTATGAAGTGCATAGCAATCAGTTTGTTAAAACAAGCATAAGGAATTAATTCATTGATTAGAATAGGCTAACTCCCAATCCGAATTCAACCCAATCTGCTGCAGCACCATCAAATGTTTTGAACCTAATTTGGGTGTAAATATGCTTGTTTAGATCAAACTTTATAGCAGTGCATATATATATATCGATCCTTTGTTTTTATTATCGCCAATGTACGATCCCAATTGGGCTCTAATATTGAAACAAGAGAACATAAAATCATAAGCTAGGTGATAGCCATAAAAGAATTGATCGAATGTTTCAGGATATTTTAAAACTAAGGCGCCCTCAAAGAATAGATCCAATCCACTAGTCATTCCATTTATACTGCTGATTTAATATTGATACTCTGCTAATAGCGATCTGGTTAAAAAATGGTCTACTGTTCTTTTTTGGTTGTTTTTTTATCCGCTGCACGCTGTATTATACACATTCATTCTTCTCTTTATAATAGGTTCGGCTTTGGCAGGTGGAGGAAGTTGTGGACGAAGCTGTTGTGGACGAAGCTGAAGCACCTTATATGGATATTTCGAACGATCTAATTCCTTCTGCTTAGAATTCCTATTGTATTGAAGTCCAAACATGGGTGCTAAGCATATTCAGTCCGAGAGTAGGATAAACTCTTGCGTTGCTAAAATGGATGAAGTCAAGGCCATACATCAAGTCCATTTCTCTATTTAATTGATATTTCCAGCCATAAGCTAGGTTGAAGTACAATGTTATTTTTGAGCCTATGGCGTCGTTAGAAGCGTTCGATTCCGGATTAAAAGCCACAAAATTATAACTAAGACCAGCAGCAACGCTTATGTGATCATTGTTTTTCCTTCCTACCTATAGAGGGAAATCAATAAAACCATATAGTCCGTTTGGCAATCCAAGAACCTCAGAGTCTCCAATAAATCTGGTATACTTTCCTAAACCATACGAAGGGTTTCTTAGAGTGCTTCCCAAGAATTATCGCTTTTAGTCTGCCATGCAAATCGTGCCTCAATAGAGCCCTAACCACCCACTAATATTTTATCGAGTGATTCTGCTGTATAAAGAGGAGACCTCGAACGCACAATGAGTTAAAATAGTTGAATTTGCCTGCAATCAAATCGTTTTCAAAGTTTAAAATCTCACTAGATTGAGCTCTTACTGGCGTATATAAAAGGCATTAGGACAGAAGAATATATTCTCTTTTCATCAGTCTAATCTGTATGGAGTAAAGGGAATTATTTAAACAGAAACCCTATGTGTTCTTTCCTGATAATTCTGAATAAGCATTTGAGCCTTCATAACTCAATAAGTGGATAATACTGAGTGAACCAATTTCAGTCAATAATGGACTTATCACAAGTTCTGATTTGGGAAGAAGAGAAAGTCCTTTTTTGGGATGAATTGCATTTCTTAAGTCAATGCAATTTGAAGGAGTAGGCTCAAATTCGACTGTAAAAGAAAGAGATGATTTCACTTCCAACCACTTAAAAACCCAATGTATCCAATTTAAATTCCATTCCCATAAGCTTGTTATTTGAGGTTGAAAGAAAATATCTTCCATTTCATCTGCAATGATTGAAAAGAATGGAGCTTTCGAGTAGGCAGATTGAAAGGCACGCCAATGGTTCTTTTGCCAGTTCTCGGAATAGCTAATATCTGCTCTTTCAATCTGCTTAGAAGAAGAATGATTCAGGGGAATACTTAAGTCAAGATGACCCTGAGACGTATGAATTCGACATCGATTTCGAAAAGATTGTTTAACGAAATTCTCATGCCTTTCTAAGTAGACTTTTTCACCTAACTGTATGTAGTAGGCAAACCAGATACTTGGAGGTAAATAAGCAGTACTCAGAAGAGTATTCAAATTGAATATATCTAGGCAGATTTCTTATTGCGTTTTCGCCTTCTACTAAAGAACGAATAGCCTGCAATAATTAAAACAAACGGCCAGAAATAGCTAAATCTTTCTCCATTTCCATTCACAGTTGTAAATACCCTATCGGTTCTGATTTTATTAATGCCCTCTGCATATTTATCCAGACTCATCCAAATAAATACAGGTTTTCCAACTATATGGTCTTCAGGTACAAATCCCCAGAAACGTGAGTCAGAAGAATTGTGTCTGTTGTCTCCCATCATCCAGTAATAGTTCTGTCCAAAAGTGTATGAATCTGAAAGTTGATCATCTACAATGAATTCGCCATCTATAACTTCAAGTTTATGATTCTCGTAAACTTCAATAATTCTTTTATATAAATGGTAGGTGGAGTCATTCAGCACAACGGTTTCTCCTTCCGCTGGGATATGGATTGGTCCGTAATTGTCTCTACTGAAAGGAAACATCGGATTTTCATCATGAAAACCGTTCATAAAGAATTCATTGGCTCGATTGACAATTTCTTTATAATAACGTTCTAATAATAAGGGAGTTGTACCTGGAATATCAGCTAAGTCTTTTGGGCTATCCAATCGAATTATATCTACCACATTTGGAAGCTTTTTAAAGGCCTCTAATACATTGGAGTTGATAGACATAATGTACTCATTCTTCGTAAACTGAGTTACGTCGCCAGGGTCATTGTTCGATCTTCGTTGATCGTCATCTAAATAATTGACATCAAAATCTCGCTTTAATTTTTTCTTATTGAAATCCACATCATTTGTGCGAACATAATAACTTGTTTGCGGATTGGCATAGTCTGGGAATGGCATAATCTTCCCATCGATATATACATTTCCAGAAATCACTTCTAATTGATTTCCAGGCAATCCAACACAACGCTTCACATAATTAGAGCGTTTATCTATGGGTAAGTCGGTCTCCATTGGGTAGTTAAACACTACGGGATCTCCTAATTTTACCGCTTGCAATCTTGGGAGACGAACATATGGAAATTCAATAATTCTAGAGAATGAAGGTGTCGTTCCAAAGGGTAGGGTTGCGTGAAGAAGTGGAATTGTTAAAGGTGTGATGGGAATTCTTGTTCCAAAATGCATTTTACTTACAAAGAGAAAATCACCCACCATTAAGCTTTTTTCCATTGAGCTTGTAGGAATAACATAGGCCTCAAATGTAAATGTGCGGATGACCGTTGCGGCAACAATAGCAAAGAATGCAGATGGAATAAACTCACCTAACTGCTTATGAATATGCTTATTATCTGGCCCCACATATTTTAAAGAATTAAGGTAGGGTATGAGTCCAAAATAGATTCCGAGCGTAAAGGTTGAGATGAAAACATCGCCTAGTTTTCTTCTTCCAAACACATGCAAAACCTCATAAGCAGAAACAATCCACATGACGTGATTGACAATTGGAATGAAATACAAAATGGTCTGCCATTTCGGCCTACCTGTTAGCTCCATTAGTTCCAATGTTTTAAGCACTGGAACAAAGGCTTTCCATGCCTTGCGATCGGCAGTTTGGAAATATTTAAAAAGGAAAATGGAAGAAGCAATTTCTACAATGAGTAGATACTGTAAAAAATTAATTGTCATCTTAAGAATTGAGATTTAGCAAATCGTTCATTCGATAAAAGCCTTTTTTATCTTTTAGAAACTCCGCAGCAAATAAAGCTCCTTTAGCGAAACCATCGCGTCCGTGAGAAAGATGTCTAATATGTAAGTCGTCTGTTTGGCTCTCATAACGGACCTCATGCGTACCTGGTACTTCACCTAGACGAATAGATTCAATATTTAGCTGATCCTTAACACCTTCAGTAGTCCAATTTGAAAGTTGCGATTGATTTTGGAGGATGTCTTCGGCAAGAGTAATAGCAGTACCACTCGGAATATCTTTCTTCATGGTATGATGTATTTCCTTGACAACAGGAACAAATTGAGGAAGTGTTTTCATCCAATTTGCCAATACTCGGTTGAGTTCAAAGAAGATATTTACACCAAGAGAATAGTTGGAAGCATAGAAAAAACTTCCTTCAACCTTATTGCAGTAAGCAATAGCTTCGGGCATTAAGTGGTTCCATCCCGTTGTTCCAGACACTATGGGCTTCTGTAATGATAAGCAACGAATTACATTGTCAAAGCCGGATTCTGGTGAGCTAAATTCTATAATTATTTCAGCCTCTTGAAGATCGTGATCTTGCCAACTAGACCCACCTTTGAATACAATGAAATGACCATTTGCGATAGCAATACGCTCAATCTCTTTTCCCATCTTTCCATATCCAAGCAATGCGATTTTCATTAGAAATCAAAGCTTACTCGCATAGAAGGAACGAGGTTGGACCCTAAGAATGCAGTATTATTTTGCATGCTGGGATGTATTTTCATAGAAAGGTCATCTGAAATGTCGAAATAAAATAAATGCGCATCAACATAGGCATCTAGAATATTATAAGCATATACTCCAATGGTAAGAATAATGGATAGATCTCGCCATCTCCTAAAGGTATTCTCTAATGTGATTAATTGAGCGCCAGTATATAGATCAACATATTCATCTGTAGTTTCAGGATCATCGTCGATTCGAATATTATAAGCATCTCGGTAGCCCAAATATTGTTGATGGTTATAAATTGCAAATCCGATGGTTGTACCCATACCGGCCCAAATAATAGGGGCTTTTAGATATTTCTTATTGTAGAGTTGACCCCAACCAGGAAGCATAACAGATCTCCACGTAGCTTTCTTAATACTGTGCTCGACAACTTGAATAGAATCTTCTGCACTTAATCGTTCCGCATTTTTTTCAAGACTTGCATTCGATGGCAAATCTTGACCATTTAAGCTAGTTGCTCCAACTAGGATGCTTGAGATCAGTATTAAAAATTTTCTCAAGGTTATGGATTAAGGATGCTAACCAATCGTTCAAGTTCTTCTGAATTCTCATATCGAATTACTATTTCACCATTCCCTTTCGGTTTTGCTTTAAGAAAGACTTGAGTTTCGAGCAGAGTTCCTAATTGCTTTCCTAAATCAGTGTAGGAGGAAGGCCTGTTTTCTTTCTTAGATTCGGAAGGAATGCTTGGGTATTGAAGTGCCTTGGCTTTTTCTTCAACCTGACGGACGCTCATTCCAGAAGAAATCACTTCTTTGTAGATTTTCAGTTGATTCTTTTCATCTTCGATAGTAACTAATGCACGAGCATGTCCCATACTTAGCATTCTATCTCGAATACCTGCTTGGATAATAGGGGGTAATTTGAGAAGACGGATATAATTGGAAACGGTAGATCTTTTTTTACCTATACGCTTGCTCATTTGTTCTTGAGTGATAGAACATTCATCGATAAGGCGTTGATAAGAAAGGGCAACCTCCACCGCATCGAGATCCTCTCTTTGAATATTTTCAACCAACGCCATCTCAAGCATCCCCTGATCGTCTGCCAATCGGATATATGCCGGAATAGCAGTTAAACCAGCCAGTTTAGATGCCCTCCATCTACGTTCCCCAGAGATTAACTCGTAGAGCCCAGATGTTAAACGTCTAACCGTAATCGGTTGAATAACCCCTAGCTGTTCAATAGAATCAGCTAACTCTTGAAGAGCCTCCTCCTCAAAAAAACTTCGAGGTTGAAATGGATTTGGCTGAATGGATATAATAGGAATCTCCGCAATAGAGCCTATAACTTCTTTTGCACCTGCTTGATTTGCACTTTCAATCTCTGTTCTAGGATCTTTGAGAAGAGCCGCTAATCCTTTTCCTAATGCTTTGCGTTTTTCTGCCATGGGTTGAATTTCAGCTTTGCGCTAGCTCCGTATTTAATTCATTGTTGCGCAAAAACTCACGGGCCAAATTTAAGTAATTGATCGCCCCTGTACTTGAGGCATCATACGTTATAATATTTTCCCCAAAACTGGGTGCTTCACTCAATCGAACATTCCGTTGGATAATTGTGTCAAAAACCATTTGCTGAAAATGCGTTTTAACTTCTTCCACCACTTGATTAGAAAGGCGTAAACGGCTATCATACATTGTTAGCAATAAGCCTTCTATCTGTAAATCAGCATTGTGAAGGTTTTGAACACTTTTAATTGTATTCAATAACTTCCCCAATCCCTCTAATGCAAAGTATTCGCATTGAATGGGAATTAAGATAGAATTTGCTGCTGTTAAAGCATTCAAAGTAATGAGCCCTAAGGAGGGAGCACAATCTATAATAATGTAATCGAATCGATCTGCTGGTAAAGAGGCAAGAGCTTCTTTAAGCATATACTCTCTATTTGTTTTATCAACAAGTTCAATTTCAGCAGCAACTAAATCTATACTCGATGGAATGAGGTATACATTCGCGGCTTTACTAGGTAAAATCGCATCTAAAACAGAACAGGCATGCTCTAATACCTCATACGTTCCTTTCGAAACGGATTCAGGATCAACACCCAAATTAGAAGTCGCATTCGCTTGGGGGTCAGCATCGATCAAAAGTACTTTTTTCTCAAGTACGCCTAGGGCAGCGGCCAAGTTAACCGCGGTAGTTGTTTTTCCAACACCTCCTTTTTGGTTTGCTACGGCAACAATTTTACCCATGGTATTAAAATTAGTTTAAATAATTGAAATTCAATTTACTAAGTAAATAATACCCAGCAATTAAACAGACACAAAGTTAGTGTAAGCCCTCAGTTTGAAATGAAAGAATTTGGAATTTTAGAATAACTAATCAACATTCTTTCTCATTACAAATCATCGAAATCAACATCGGTAAATGACTGTGTTTTTTCTTGTTCTTTTTTATCTGTTGTGCCTTCACCAGATTTTTGATTGGACTCAAAATCAGGCGGTATTTCAGAAATGATCTCTTCTCCCTTATTTTCGAATATATACTCCGTAATTTCTTCTAGAATATGCTTAAACTCCTTCAAATCTTCCTTATAGAGATATATTTTATGTTTTTTAAAGAAGGTTCCCCCTTGCTCGTTGTTTTGCTTTCTACTTTCAGTGACCGTTAAATAATAATCATCAGCCTTCGTAGAACGCACATCAAAAAAATAGGTGCGCTTACCCGCTCTTAAGACTTTGGTAAATACTTCGTCCCTGTCTTTCTTCTCGTCGTTTCCATCCATCTTTTTTATTTTCCTATGAGACTCAAAAATAATGAAATCTTCAGTTATAAATTCACTTGAGCCTCACGAATTTGCTTTTCATAAAGCTTAAAATATTCTCCCTTCGAATTGAGTAAATCAGAATGTGTTCCGTTTTCAACCACCTCCCCTTTATGTAGAACCAAAATGATGTCTGCATGCTTTACTGTGCTTACCCGATGACTAATTAGAATGGTAGTTCTCTCTGCTGTGAGTCGTTTTAGGTTTTGAAGAATATTTTCTTCAGTTTCAGTATCTACAGCAGATAAACAATCGTCAAAAAGAAGAATTTTCGGATTGTGCGCTAAGGCTCTTGCAATACTGACCCTTTGTTTTTGTCCACCACTGAGCGTTATTCCCCTTTCGCCTATTTTGGTATTGTATCCTTCTTTGAATTCAATGATATTGGCATGTACTTCTGCATCTCTTGCAAACTCCTCTACTTGCTTAGAGCTGGGTTGATCCATTGTAAATCCAATATTATTAGAAAGACTTTCTGAAAACAAAAAGGCATCTTGAGGAACATAGCCTATTCGCTTGCGCAATACACCTAAGTCAAGCGATTCAATTGATTTGCCCCCAATACGAATAGATCCCTTATCTCGATCGTAGAAGCGAAGAAGTAAATTTGCCAAGGTAGATTTTCCGCTTCCAGTTCTGCCGACTATTGCCAGCGTTTTGCCTTCAGGAAGACAGAAGCTCACATTTTTAATGGCATGTATTCCGGTATCTGGATAAGTGAAACTTACAGATTCAAATTCAACCGAATTTGCAAAGGTTTTAATTGCGTTTTTTGGCGAAACTATTTTAGGCTCCTCAAGCAGAAATTGATTGATTCTTTTCTGGGAAGCCTCAGCGCGTTGAACAATAGAAGTTACCCATCCTATTGAAGCTACCGGCCAGGTAAGCATATTCACATAAAGAATAAACTCCGCTATATTTCCAGCTGAAATGTCGCCGCTAATAGCTTCCATACCACCCACGTAAATAGTCAATATTGTGCTTAAACCAATGAGTAAAAGCATCATAGGAAAAAACAATGCATTTACTTTAAATAGGCCTTCGTTTACATCTTTGTATTTATTGGAAAGGTCTTGAAAATCATTTTGGAAATGAGTTTCCTTAGAATGCGCTTTTAAAACACGAATGCCAGAAAAAGCCTCTTGAACAAAGGTGGACATCTCACTCAAAGTGCGCTGTACTTTTTCACTGCGCTTATTAATAGTCTGGCTAATCTTGTAAATAGCAAAAGATAAAAAGGGTAGAGGCAGAAGTACAAAGAATGTCATTCTAGGATTTATACTAATCATAATGGCTATTACAATCACCAAGGTGAAGAAGACATTCACGGCATACATGATGGCCGGACCCACATACATTCTAACCATAGTAACATCTTCACTAATGCGATTCATTAAATCACCGGTCGAGTTTTTTCGATAGAAGGAGAGCGATAATTTTTGGTAATGATCGAAGATTTCATTCTTTAGATCATATTCTATATATCTACTTACAACGATTACGGTTTGGCGCATAAAAAACATGAATACAGCTGAGAGCAGGGCTGAACCGATTATTGCCAAGCCTAACCAAAGTAGCTTGGAGCGCAAAATAGCTAGGTCAGAAATAGCGCCAGATTTGTACTCTTCAATGGCAATTTCAACTACATCAAACGACTGTCTTACAAGCTGTGCAGGAAAAACTCTAAAAATCACAGAAACGGTAACGAACAGAAATCCAACTAAAAGCCGCCATTTATATCGTAAGAAGTACTTATTTAAATGCAGAAGAGCTTTCATATTTCGTTCTTTTCATCTCAAAAGGCGCGTTTTTCAATACCTTCGCGCACCCAAAAGGGAGTGTACAAAGGTAGACATACCTTAGTTCACTGTTTAACCATTAATTCATATCATCATGAATTTGTCCCAAATATCTTCTTCTGTAGAAAAGAATAATGATTGGGTATTTAACAATAAATCCTTCAACGGGCATGAGCAAGTGGTGCATTGCCATGATGAGGAAACGGGTTTGAAGGCAATCATTGGTATACATAGTACGGTTTTAGGTCCGGCTTTAGGCGGAACCAGAATGTGGTCCTATGAAAACGAAGGTGACGCTTTACGAGATGTTCTTCGCCTAAGTAGAGGTATGACCTTTAAAGCGGCAATAACAGGTTTGAATTTAGGAGGTGGAAAAGCGGTGATCATCGGTGATTCTAGAACCCAGAAATCCGACGCTATGATGGAGGCGTTTGGAAGGTTTGTCAATAGTCTTTCAGGAAGATATATTACGGCTGAAGATGTGGGAATTAACACTTCAGATATGGTATCAGTAAAGAAATTTACAGACCATGTAACCGGTATCCCAGAGTCTATGGGTGGAAGCGGAGATCCTTCACCTGTGACCGCTTTTGGCGTTTTCAATGGCATGAAGGCAGCAGCAGCATTTCATTGGGGAAATGAGTCTTTAGACGGAAAAAAAGTATTGGTTCAAGGGGTAGGAAATGTTGGAGAAACACTTGTGAAACATCTTACAGAAGCAGGTGCGGAAGTTCTAATAAGCGATATTTATGCAGATCGATTGGATCATATTTCTAAAGTATATGGCGCCAAGATTATTGCATTAGACGAGGTATACGAAGCGGAAATGGATATTTATGCGCCTTGTGCTCTTGGTGCAACCTTAAACGATAAAACCATTCCTTTACTAAAAGCATCTATAGTCGCCGGTGCGGCCAACAACCAATTGGCAGATGAGAACGTACATGGAAAAATGCTTCTTGAAAAGGGGATCGTATATGCTCCAGACTTTTTAATTAATGCCGGTGGCTTAATTAATGTCTATTCAGAAATCGCAAAATACAGTCTTGAAGAATCACTTAAAAGAGCAGCTTCTATTAGAGAAACAACTTTTTCGATATTAGAGAAAGCAGCTGCGCTAAAGAGTACTCCTCAAGAGGCTGCATTGCAAACGGCCGCAGAAAGAGTATCAGCAGCTAAAATGAAAATGGCTTAGTTATTTTAGAATTTTAAATTAGAAAATGCTCTCACGTAGACACATTAGAATAAAAGTATTTCAATCTCTCTATGGCTATTTCCAGGAAGATAATCCAGATAGTTTGGTAATTGAAAGGCAACTCAACAAATCGATAGATCATATCTACGAATTGTATATATATGAGTTGCGTTTACTACATGAACTGAGGCTCGCAGCTGAACATTTCATTGATATTGCAATGAAAAAAAAGTTGCCAACTAGTTCAGATTTAGACCCCAATAGACGGTTTGTAGATAACCCGATATTAAAAATTCTCGCAGAGAATGATGGATTCATTTCCGCTTGCGAGAAATTTAAAGTTAGTTGGGCTGAAGAACGCCACTTTACGCGCAGTCTTTTTCAAGAATTGAAAAATTCAGAACTGTACAGAGAGTATATGGAAAAGCCAAACACCAGCTTCTCTGAAGATAAGTCCTTTCTACGCGAAGTATATGAGGTGTTTATTGTGCATAATGAAGATTTGTATACCTTATATGATGAAAAGAATCTGCATTGGGCAGATGATTTGGATGCTGCCCAGATGATGGTAGATAAAACTTTTAAGAAATTAAAGTCCACTAGTCTCGAAGCACCTCTTTTGGTGAAATTATTCAAAGATTCTGAAGATCAGTCATTTGCCTCAAAGTTGTTCCGTAGCACTCTAACTACTTCGGAAGAAACACAGAGCAGAATTGCTGCCAAAGCTCAAAATTGGGAGATGGATAGAATAGCATCAATAGATGTTATTCTGATGAAAATGGCCGTTGCTGAGTTTATTCACTTCAATACTATTCCTTTAAAGGTTAGTATGAATGAATACATTGAGCTATCGAAAGGATACAGCACTCCAAAGAGTAGTCTTTTCATCAATGGAATTCTAGATCGAATTTTGAAGAACTTAAAGGAAGAGAGTAAAATCAAAAAAATTGGAAGAGGCTTACTAGAGACGTAATTTTGTAACCAATAAAAATTAAACAAATGAAAAGAACAATTCTTTTATCTGCCATGGTGGCTTTTGCTTTAGCAAGTTGCAGCGATGCCGCAAGCAGAATTAACGAATCATCAGATAGCTCCACTGCAGCCAATGCAGTTCAAGCACAAACAGGAACACCAAAATTCGAATTTGATAGCGAAACGGTAGACTTTGGTAAAATTAATGAAGGTGAGACTAAAGAGCATATCTTTAAATTCAAGAATGTAGGTGATGCACCTCTTATCATTTCAAATGCCCAGGGAAGTTGTGGTTGCACTGTTCCGCAGTTCTCTAGAACGCCTATCGCTCCAGGAGAATCAGGAGAAATCAAGGTTTCTTTTAACAGCCAAGGAAAAGGAGGTATGCAAGATAAAACAGTGACTCTTAGTGCTAATACAGTTCCAAATAACTATGTATTACACGTTGTTTCTGAAGTTCAGCCCAAAGCACCTATAGCAGAATGATATTAGCACTTTTACTCCAGGCTGAAGGTCAGGGTTTGCAATCCATTCTAATGTTTGGTTTGCTTTTGGTTGTGATGTATTTCTTTTTCTTTCGACCACAAATGAAAAAGCAGAAAGAAGAAGGAAAGTTTCAGACAGAAATAAATAAGGGAATGCGTATCGTAACAAATTCTGGCATTCACGGTAAAATTTTAGAGGTTCAAGACAAACATATAATCTTGGAAAGCGAAAATTCGAGATTAAAGATCGAAAAGTCGGCTATCTCGAGAGAATTGAGCGCTCAATATTTGCCAAAAAAGGAGGAGTCAAAATGATTTTGAACGCAATCCTTTTACATCTTTAGTTTGTGCATCTTTGAGTGTGATACGTAGAATTCAAAAACACCCGAAAATATTTTTCTTCATTTTATCGGTCCTGCTGTGGATGTTTGCCAAACTATCCCAGCAGGATCTTTTTGTTTCCCTAGATTATGATATTGAATATACTGGTGCACCAAAAGAATGGATAGAAAGAAGCCAGCTTCCTTTAAGTGCAAATGCAATGGTTAAGGGAGGCGGTTTTTCAGTCTTCAGGCAGTGGCTTAATCCTCTTCGGAAAGTAAAATTGAATTTGTCCAAAGTTTTACCCTCTGATTTTAACGCGGATAAGCTGGGTTCAATTTCAGACAGCCTTTTGAAAACAGCCATTCGAACGGACTTTTCTAATTCGATAAAATACAATTGGAATTGGTCAAGTGAGACTGACTTTATTTGGCCAGAATTGGTTCGAACGAAAATAAAATTAGTTGCAAACTATACAGGGCAACTTGAAAAAAAAGGCTATAGTTTCACCATTAGATCAAATCTAGATTCATTGTCTATCATTGCACCTAAATCCTATATCGATTCACTAATAGATCAAACCTTAATCGTCCATTATAAAGGAAAATTTAAGGGGAGAGGAGAGCACAAATTAAAATTTGAAATTGACAATCCTTATCCAAAGCATGTTTTCATGGAAACACGAAAATTAGAAGCGTTTGTAAATATTCGAAGAACCACCACCCTGAAACGAAAAATCCCTATTCTAGCAAAGGGTTTTGGCGAATCCTCTTTACTTGAAATGGCTCCCTCTTTTGTAGAATGTACCTTAATAGTGGAATTTGGCGAATACGACGAAATGTTGGAGCTTCCGATTATCGCTACGGTTCATAAAGTTAAAATGAAAAATGGACAGGCACCAATTGAGCTTGAATTTCCGAAAGGCTCGAGTTCAAATTTATTGAATACCAATGCACACCTTACGAATGTATTTATTTTAGAATGAAAATTATTGGTTTAACGGGTGGAATTGGAAGTGGAAAGTCTACTGTAGCCAGCATTTTTAGTTATTTGGGAATAGCTGTTTATGATTCTGATTATCAGGCAAAAAAGCTGTATTCAGATACAAAGGTTCAATCGGCAGTTATGGCTTTATTAGGCGCTAACTCCTATGTGAATGGAATCCCAGATAATGCCTTTATATCCTCTAAAGTATTTTCAGATTTAAATGTATTAAGCCAACTCAATGCCATTATTCATCCAGCTGTTAAGCTAGACTTTGCAAATTGGGCATTAGAGAGAAAACGCAAAAGGGATTCATGGATTTTAAAGGAATCTGCTCTACTTATTGAAACAAAGGCATACGAAGATTGCGATTCAATAATTACAGTTTGCGCTCCAGAAGAAATGCGAATCCATCGAGTGATGCGCCGAAATTCAATAACGAGGGAGGAAGTGAAACGGAGAGTTGAGAATCAAATAAAAGAGGACGATCGAATACCTTTTGCTGATTTTATTATCACAAACGATGAGAAAAGTTTTCTAATTCCTCAAATACTCAAAATTTTTAATCATTTAAATTCAAGCCTTGGAAATTCTAACTCTTGATCAAATTCGTGCTGCAGATGAATACACAATAAATCAACAAAGAATTACTCCATTTAAATTAATGGAGAGAGTTGCTTTAGCCTGTACTGAACGAATCTTGAAATTAATTCCAGAAGAAACTCCAATTACGGTCTATTGTGGACAAGGTAATAATGGGGGAGATGGACTTTTGATCGCTAAATATTTGCGAAAAGAAGGCTTAAAAGTGGAAGTAATTGTTCTAAGGCATACCGATTCGCCCTCAGAAAACTTTCTTCGGGCTAGCAAAGAAGTGAGCCATATTGAACTTGAAAAAATAGCTGATTGGAATCAGCCAAAGCCTCAGGCATGGCTCATTGATGCAATTATTGGCAGTGGATTAAAAAGACCGCTTGAAGGATTTCTTGCAGATATTGTAGGGAAATTAAATAAGCTACCCAATCCAATTTTCTCTATCGATATTCCTTCAGGCCTTTCATGTGATGGAATTATTAATGAATTATCTGCCATTTATTCAAGACATACTCTAACCATTCAGTGGCCAAAGTTAGGTTTGCTCTTAGCTCCTGAAAATAGACATACAGAGAGTTTCGAAGTAATTGATGCATCTATAGAAAGGCCTACTGACGATTTAAACTTTCGATTTTTAACGCTAGATTTTATTGCGAATCTATTTGAAAGACGAAGTACTTTTTCACATAAAGGATCATATGGCAGTATGCTCATCTTAGCAGGATCAGAACAATACAGCGGAGCGGCATTACTAGCAACTGGAGCTGCACTTCGCTCAGGGGCCGGAAAAGTAATCTTGTTTTCAGATGAAAGCACTCTGCTTGGCGCCAAAACAAGACTCCCTGAGACCATTACTACATCCTCAATTCCAGCAAACTTGAGCGTATATAGTACACTTTTAATTGGACCTGGATTAGGAGTTTCTGATCATTCAAAAAATCTTGTTAGAAAGGTATTGAGTGATTTTTCTAAACCGATTGTTTTTGATGCTGATGCTATTAATATTCTGGGGCAAAAAGAAGATTGGAAGAAAGATATTCCTGAAGCCAGTATTCTTACACCTCATTTAATAGAATTCCAAAGACTTACTGGATTTAAATTCTTGAATGCTGAAGGAATGAATAAAGCTATTGAGTTTTCTAAAAAGCATAAATGCTATTTGGTTGTGAAAGGACCCTATACTTTAATTACCTCACCGGATGGATTGCATTATTTCAACTCAACGGGGAACTCGGGATTGGCAAAAGCAGGAAGCGGTGATGTTTTGTCAGGACTTATAGCTGGACTTGTTTGCAGAGGCTATTCTTCTTTAAATGCATGTTTGATTGGAGTATTTCTCCATGGACTAAGTGCAGATATAACGGCAAAAGAGCAGGATGTTGAAAGCATGTTGCCTTCTGATATTATCGATCATTTTTCGGCAGCTTTCCGAAAAATTAAAAGCGATTAACGATAGGAGTTAGCTGATGCTGGAGTAGGGGCAGTTGGACGGTTTTCATTGATTCCAGTTTTCAAATAATGCAAGATCAACTTCTCATAATTATTGTTGTAAACGCGTCTTAAGTCTTTATTCTTTTCAGCATAAAAGCGCACATTGAAATTAGGATGACTACTCAGTCCTTGCTTTATACCAATGGATAACCAATGTTTGGTAGCATCTCGATAGTTTTTAGATCCAATTTTTTTAGCTAGCTCAGGATTTTTTGCTAGATAATATTGAACATCAAAAACAGCAGAACTACTTCTACCCTCATCCATTCCAATGGTTCTCCAATGTTCTAGGGCCTCCAAATCACTTTCTTCAAAATCAGCGTTTATTCGCTCATAATATGATTTCTCAAAAACAGGAAGTTTATCCCAAGCATCATTCCATTGTATTCTTTCAGCCGTTTGGAATCCGCTCAGAAGAATGAATATAAATAAAACAGGAAATCCAATTTTTAGAAAATTCAAAGGATTGAAGTACTGATTCTGCTTATACGTATTCATCATGAACTCATTATTGTCATTTCTACTCTTCCTTTCAGCTCTTTTTCAAAACTCGGAAAATTTTCTGAATTTGAGGCCCAATTTGAATTTGTATAAATGGTATTTCCATCCAATTGATAGAGGGTATAATCTGCTTTTTCTCCTTCCTCAAACGAAGGACAGCCTAGTCTAAGAATTTCTCTTGGTCTAATGCTAAGAAGGTTAATAAGTGTATTTTCATCTAAATCGGGAATGGCCTGTATGAGCATGCTAAACGCAGCTTGTAGACTAGAAATTCCGGCTTTAGCATGATGAAATTCACATTTTTTACTTTCAATTTCATGCGGATCATGGTCTGCGCTAACCGTATCAATCAATCCGCTTTTTACTGCTTCTATAAGCCTACTTTGGGTTTCTGCATTTCCTAAGGGTGGGAATATCTTGAAGTTTGAATCGTAGTTTAAGATCTCATCGTCAGTAAAGAGTAGGTGGGCAACAGAAACATCTGAAGTAACATTTAGGCCTAATTTTTTGAGCGACTTAAGAACCTCTAATCCACCTAAAGTACTAATAGACGTAAAGTGAACTCGACAAGAGGTATACTCAATAAGTCTGGCAATACGCTCTATTCCAATTGTTTCTGAAACTTCAGGAATACTATGAATGCCTGCTAAGGTGCTGTTTATACCTTCTCGAACGTCTCCCAGCGCAGAGAGATAGGCATCATCAGGCCTTAAAAAGACTACACTGTCTGTAGATGCGGCATAGTGCATTGCTATTTTAAGAAATACGGTGTTTTCTATTGGGATTCCTCCATCTGAGAAAGCAATGCAGCCGGCTTCTTTTAAATCAAATAATTCAGCAAGATCCTTTCCTTCCATTCCAATACTCAAAGAACCCACTGGGAGTATTTTGGTTGGAAGATTTTTTGATTTTTCAATGATATAATGAACACCCGTGCGATTGTCGAGGGTAGGCAAAGAATGAGGAAGAACTCCAATATGCGTATATCCACCTAATGCAGCTGCTTTAGAACCACTTTCTAAATTCTCTTTTTCTGGAAAACCAGGATCATAGAATTTCGCGCGCATTTCAACCCATCCTGGTGAAATAGAAAGACCTTTTTTGAGGATGTGGTCATTCTCTTCTGCAGAAACAGCATCTCCTATTGAAATCAGATGTAATCTTGAGAGACGAAGATTGGTTATTTTTCCATTCCAAGAACTACCTGGACATACAACTTTAGCTTGGGGTAGAAAATAATTCATAGAGTAGACTTCTTCCTTCTAAATGCAAATTTACTTACCAAAGATTCAATAACTAAGAATAGAAATCCTAGCCAGGCAAAAAGCTGCCATAAATCAATGGAACTATTTGCAGATTTCAAGTTTTGTGCCATGGAATTGAGACGAATAATATTCAATTTATTATCCTCCATCGCACTAAAATCGAAGGGCTTGAGATCGCTTTCTGATTTATTAATATTTAAGGCTACACTGCCAATAGTATCTTTATTATGTGTCAAAGAATAATGTCCAGGACGAGCCATTTCCGATGAATATTCTATAAAAGTCAATCCGTTTCTTCCTCCTTGAATTGGAAGGAATTCCCATTCATTCATTTTCGCGTTTAAGTATTCACCTTCTGAAAGTGAATATTTAAGAAACTGTTTAGAACCCACTTCGGGTGTCATCTGAATACTTCCGTAATTAATAGATTCAAAGGCAGTGTTTAGAAGAATAGGAACCATTAATTCACTTTTTTTCAACGAACTCCAGCTTTCCGACAAACGACTTGTAAAAACATAAGCTTTTGATTTTGGAGTCACTTTTTCGTAGAATAGAAGCGAATTATCGCTAAAGGAAAGAATGGCATTATGAAGGCCGTTCTCTGTAGTAATCCTCTTCTTTGCCATTGGTAAGCTGGGATTGCTCGGCAATTCCTGAAATACTTTTGCAAAAATTGGATGATTTCCGTCAATTACAGTAGTCGTGAATGAACCTGAGTCAATTTCTGTTTTGAATTCGGAAATAAAGAGAGGAAGCAATCCATTTGATTCTGGAAAAACAAGCAGTCCCTTTCCGTTCTCCCATTGATTCGCAATTAATTCCAACAGTCCTTCATTATTGAAATTCCAATCTGCCAATACAATTAGATCTGAATTTTCCAGTAACTGGAAATCGGAAGAAGAACTATTAATAATATCCAACTGAAAGTGATCATGAGTATAGACTTTTTCCCATGGATAGTCTAAGTTGCCGTTATCCCAAACCATTATATTAAATTTCGGATTCTGTGGAAGGGAGAAGTAATAGCGATTATCAAATTCTGCTTGCTTATCCTCGATTAATATTATTCCATTTCGCTCTTGGCCCATAACAAGTTGAAGACGTACATCCGAATAGGTTTCTGCAGCTAAATCAACAGTCTTCGCTGCTTGGTTGACATTACCTAAAATAAGATTCAATTGCAAAGTTTGAACCTCTTTGCCATGATTTCTAAGTCGAACCCATAACTCCGTTTCCATTCCATCTAATACCAAAGGAGAGTCGAACCATGCGCTGTCAATATTAATATTTTTCGAATAATCAGGAAATTCTGTAGGAACTAAGAATATTTTCTCATTCAGAGTGTCTAGTGCTGTTATTCCCTCCATAAAGCTGCTTTGGAAGTCACTGATTATATAAAACGGATCATTTGTGGATTCCGTTTTGTATTTATTCACCAAATCTTTTAGAATAAGTCCTGTGGTAAGACTGGGCTCGATATCTATTAATAAGTCTGCAGCCATTTCTGGACTTAAGGGATTACTTAAAAGATGATCATTTGACAAAAGAATGACTTCAGAATCTCCGGGTAATTGATCGATCCAGCTTTGGACTTTTGATTTAACAATTTGAAAATGATTGGATTCACCGTCTTGAACGGTCATACTGTAACTATTATCTAAATAAAGCCAGAAAGTGGTGTTTGCGGAATTGGTATTGAGATCATCAGAGATAAAGGGCTTGCTAAATGCAAAAACGAGTGCAGCAAGTGCTAGAAGACGCAATGATAAGAGTATGAACTCTTTAAGTTTATTGCTCCAAGAAGTCTCTTTTCGAATTGAACGCAGAAAGCGAGTGTCGCTGAACTGAAACGTCTTGAATGATCGAAACCGTATTAAATGAATTATGATCGGTAATAATAAGGCTCCAAGAGCAAATAAGAAGAGGGGAAATCCAAAACTCATATTCTCCTTAAATTTCGAAAATGTAGTGTCAAATCACAGTAACTTTGAGCTATGCAAGATAGTGGGATTACAGTTGTGTTAGGGGCAAGTCCTAAAGAAGAACGTTACTCGAATCGAGCCATGAAAATGCTGGAAGAGAAGGGGTTTGAATTTGAGGGAATTGCGAATCGAACCTTTGAATTCAACGGCCATAAAATTGCGACGGATATTTCAAAAGCAGACTGGAGGCAAAAAAATATTCAGACGATCACATTGTATTTAAGTGCTAAAAATCAGGAAGTTTGGAAGGAATGGATTCTCAACTCCAATACTCAACGCGTAATTTTTAATCCAGGCACAGAGAATGAGGAGTTCGAGCGCGAACTTCAGAATACAGGTATTCTGGCCTTGAGGGCGTGCACGCTTGTTCTCCTATCTACAAATCAGTATTAGATGCGTACCGCTGTTCCGCAAGCACTTACCATCAGCATACTTCCTCCTTGTCCAATTACTTCATAGTCAAGATCAATACCAATCACAGCATTTGCTCCCATCATTCTAGCAGTGTCTTGCATTTCCTTTAGTGCCGTTTCTCGAGCTTCCTTCAACACATTTTCATAGGCTCCGGATCTTCCTCCAACGATATCGCGAATACTTGCGAAGATGTCTTTGAACAAATTTGCACCAATTATCGTTTCACCCGTAACGACGCCATAATATTCCTGAACGGGTTTTCCTTCTATACTCGGGGTGGTTGTAACTATCATTTTTCTATATATTTCTTTCGCGAAAGATAATAAAGCAAGACTTGAATCAAAATACTCATTTTTGTGAAATGACTGAAGAAAACACTTCCAATGAAGACCCTTGGGCCGGATTAAGAGAAAAGCTTCTTAAGACTACAAAATGGCCCGCTATCTATATGTTTAAATTTATTGTTAAATCAGATAATCAGTCGGTTGCTCAAGTCAATAGTCTTTTTAATGCGGATGAGGCACAAATTCAATCTAGATCATCAAAAAATGGTAAATACGTAAGTATTACTGCCAAGGAGGTAATGATAAGTGCTGATGCAATTATCGATAAATATAAAGAAGCAGCGAAAATTGATGGTGTAATGGCGTTGTAATTCTCGAGTCAGATGAATAGAATAATCAAGAAACTTTTAAACTGGAAAATACTTATGGGTGGTCTTGTTTTTTTTGCATTGCTTTTCGGAAGCACCCATTTCTTTATTCCCTCCAACGCTCCAGAGAACGTTGATTCGCTTTTTTTTAATTCAGGAGGAATTGAATCGGTCTATCTAGAAGAGGCAAATGGAAAGCTTCATGCAATAACAACAGGCAATAAAAATGGAGATTTAATTATTTTCATTCACGGATCGCCTGGGTCTTGGACCGATTTTGTTTCTATGGCCGATAGCTTCAGTTTGGAGAATGAAAACCAATTGCTTTTTGTGGATCGACCGGGCTTTGGAGAGTCCGATTTAGAGCACACAGGAAGTTTGATTGAACAAGCGGATTATGTATACAAATTGGTGCAACAATTAGAAATCAATTCGGATAGACGGATTTTTGTTGTTGGACACAGTTATGGCGGTCCTGTAGCTTGTATGCTTGCGATTGAACATCCTGAAGTAATAGATGGATTAGCAATGGTTGCTCCTTGTATTGCTTGGCCTTACCAAGTGCCAAAATGGTATAATTCATTGGCAAGTTTTCTTCCAGTCAATTTATTATTAGGCGATTGGCTGAAGAATAGCAATAGGGAAATGGTACGCCTCTATGAGTCTGAATTAGTAAATATAGAAAAGCGATTTAATGAATTGAGTATGCCTATTGTTTATGTGCAAGGAGAAAAAGATATTTTAGTAGATGCGCTTTCCGCCCCTTATTTTAAGGATAAATGCCCAGATTGTGATCTCAAATTTATAATGGATAGTGAAATGAATCATTTTGTTCCGTGGAGTAATCCCGAACTTATTTTTGATGCCTTGAATAAGTTAAAAGCGCATTAGGAGTAAAGATCGGAGAGGGCAGAGGCTAGGTTCTTGAATGTATACTTAAATCCAATTTTTTCAGCTGTCTTGGAATCTACTTTTTGACTCATTAATGCAAGAGTCCCCATTTCGCCCATAAGAGCTTTTATTGCAAAGCCTGGAACAGGAGGAAATATGAAAGGACGATGGAGTACGTTGGCTAATTGCCTAGAAAAGTTTTTATTTGTTTCGGGATTTGGTCCGCCGGCATTTATGGATCCTTGATATTTTTCTGTGAAAACATGCTTGAAAAGCCGTGCAAGATCCTCAGCATGAATCCAAGACATCCATTGTTTTCCATTCCCTAAGGCAGATCCTAAGCCCAATTTAAACAAGCCGTCAATCTGACCAAGAACGCCTCCTTTTGGACTTAGAACAATTCCAATTCGTAGGGCCGCAGTTCTAATATTTAAGTCATTATGAATCTCATCCAATGCTTTTTCCCATTTTTGAGTAACACTTCCTAAAAAATCATTGGCAAATGGACCTTTTTCGGTATAGGTTTTAATAGGTGAAGAGGGATAAATTCCTACTGCCGAAGCACTAATTACAGCTTCAACTTTATGTTGATCTCTTTCTAGTGCCAATTTTAAACAAGCAATAGTTTGAAGGCGACTTTCTAAAATTTCACATCTGTATTCTGCTGTCCATCGCTTTGAAACAGTAGCTCCAGCTAAGTTAAAAATAACATTTACTCCTTCTAATGCACCTTCTTCAATATGTAGTTTAGAGGGTTTCCAAAGAAAACAAGTTATTTTACTTCTTGCTTTATACGCTTTACTTGTTGTTAAATGAGCTACCTCCCAGTTTTCAGAAAGTAAGTGATTGGTAAGATAACCTCCCACCAAACCGCTACCACCTGTTATCAATGCTTTCATATTAAAATATACTCTTATTGCTTGTGTTTTTGTTCGAAAAATAACTGAACTAAATGCCGATCTATGGGTAAATTAAACAGCTCTTGACTGATTTTGTGCGAAGGAATCCATTCGAGCTTTTGAGTTTCCGGCTCTAGACTTTCAAGGTTCTCTAAATCTTCTTTATTCAAGGCCTCTACCAAATAATAGATACTTACTATTTGCTCAGTTTCAGAAAAAGCAGATGGAACAAAAAAATCCGTTGTATACAAATGTTTTGTGATATAGACCTCTAAGTTAAGCTCTTCCAAAAACTCTCTTTTAAGACATTCTAGGGTTCCCTCGCCGAATTCCATTCCACCTCCTGGAAACTTTCTGTACGTTTTGCCCTTTATTTGTTCAACTGAGGTCAAAATTCTGTTTTTAGAATCAGTTAGTACTCCGTAAATTCTAATATTAAATCGATCTATGGTTTCCATGCCAATTTCATTTCATGTTTAACGAGTTGACTCGGCCTTTCTTCTACTTTGAAATCTGCATATTTCTATTTATTTGTCCTTGACAATTAAGCGCAGTAAAAGTCCGCTAGAAATTATACTTCGCTTCCATTCTTAAAAGAAATTTTTCGTCTATAATTCAATTTGGATTTTAGGTGAAAATGCATCAGAATAAATTTGAAGGTGTTGGGTTTCGGTTTATAATCTAGAAAAATAATGCAATGCCTTTCCAATATGGGATTACAATTGAGTCAAAACATTAAGTTTCAGTTCATCATATGAATGCCTCAAAGATGTACTCATTTTTGAAAATATGAATCCATCTATTTGAACTCAGTCAAAGAATTTATCTCAAGTTTTAAATGCAGAATTATCAGTCTCTACCCAATAAAATCGAGTTTTACTATATTATTTAGGTCTGTATTCATTCCAAGTTTGTAATTCGAAATTTCTTCTGCGTATAGAAATTGAGTCAAGCAAATTAGTGTGAAGGCATGCTCAGATTCTCAATTGGCTACACGATAGAGTGATGGTACTGATTGTAACGGTCGAATAACAAAAAAGGCTTCCATCCTTTGTTTGGACTAGAAGCCTTTTATCTTCAGATTATATCTTCAAATTCATTACTCGCTTGGAATCCTCAATCGTTTAATTTTCGGAATAGGACCTTGACATCTAGTTTGATGACAATCGACACAGATTTTAATACTTGCATTAAATGCTTCAATCTTTTTCTGTCGATCTGAGGTTTTAATTTTCTCTATTTCTGACAGATATTGATCTAATAAGTCGTGGAAATTGCTATCTATTTCTTTTGGAGAAGTTGCTTGTGCCTTGTGTAAATATTCTAAGCCATCTAGAAACTCTGGTAATGCAGCTCCCTTTTGAATAGAATCGCGCAAGACCTTGTTAAAAACATATACACCTTCCATCATTCCAGCCATTTCGGATATTTGATACATAACGGGTTTAACCTTTTCGGTTTGGACCTCTTTCTTTTTTGCTTCTGTTTCAGAACAGCTAAAACTCAAGAAGAGCATTGTTATGTACAAGAGCATTCTCATTCGAGAATGACACCCTTTGCAAGGAAAGTAAGGCTTACTTCAGGCTCTGTAATAGCTGCAATTTCATCATCACTTGAACCGGCATCCATTGCTTTATGACGCAACCAGTCAACGCTTTGCGTATCTACTTTAGCCATACCATCTAAGATCGCCATTCTTCCTGCTGAGTTCATCGGCACAAAGAATCCGTAATCCTTAAAACGTACAGTCATGCTTTTTCCATCTCCTAAATCAATGTCCATCCAACAGCCTTTTTTCTGGCAACACTCTTGAATTTCTCCTTTTACTTTCACCATAATAGAATCTTGTCCATTCATGGCGGCAACTAATTCTGAAGCGTTTATAGCTCCATCAGGAGTCATGGTAGAATCTCCATACATCTCTAGTTCAACTACTTCAACAACAGTCTCTTCTTCAACAACCTCCTTTTTCTGACCACAGCTAGAAATAAGAAGCGCAAAAGAAAAACTAGCAAGAATTAAATACTTCATTGATATTATATTTTGGTGGTGCAAAGGTAATTATTCGTTGAGTCCGATTAACAGAAATGCAATACCTTTGGCGGAAACCCCCTTTTGATATGATCGAAATTCGAAAAATAGAGTCGTCAAGACTGCCATCTACGGATTTTAACAACTTAGAATTTGGTAAAACGTTCTCAGATCACATGCTCATTTGTGAGTTTAAGAATGGCCAATGGGGGCAAACGCGTATTATGCCTTTTCAGGATATAAATTATCCGCTATCGCTGCACGCTTTGCACTATGGTCAGGCTGCCTTCGAAGGCATGAAGGCGTATCGCCAAATTAATGGAGATGTAGCTCTTTTTAGACCTGAGAAGAATTATCATCGTTTAAATCGATCTGCTATTCGATTGGCAATGCCTGAAGTACCTGAAGCCGTTTTTATGGATGGCCTGAAGGAATTAATTGCACTCGATAGAGAATGGATTCCAGAAGAAGAAGGAACGTCTTTATACATCCGTCCATTCTTATTCAGTAGCTCATCCTTTATAGCCGCCCGTCCGAGCGAAGCGTACACTTTTGCCATTATTACTTCTCCTGTAGGTCCGTATTATACGGGCAATGTTAAGGTGAAAATAGAAGAAGAGTACACTCGTTCAGTTGCAGGTGGAATTGGATTTACAAAAGCCGCGGGCAATTATGGAGGTGCATTTTACCCAACGAGCAAAGCCGTAGAAAAAGGCTACACTCAAATTATTTGGACAGACCATAAAGATCACCGACTAATTGAAGAGTCGGGTACAATGAATATTATGTTCAGAATTGGAGGAACGATGCGTACTCCACCACTCAGCGAACGCATTCTTGCCGGGATCACACGCGAAAGCATTCTTTCGCTTCTGCGGGGCTGGGGAGAGATAGTTGAAGAGCGCCCTATAACCGTAGACGAAGTCGTTTACGCTGCCGAGAATGGTTATTTAGAGGAAGCTTTTGGAATGGGTACAGCCGCAGTTGTAAGTCCAATCAGCACCATTGGATTTAGAGAAAGAGACTTCGATGTTCCAAATAATTCAGATGGAGTTGGAATGAAGTTGAAAAAGGCTTTAAACGATATTCGTACTGGAAAAGTTGCAGATGAATATAATTGGATGCTTAAGATCTAATTGGGCAGACTCGATTTTAAAAAACTATCTGATAGCAGCATTTCAAACGAACTTCTGAACTCTTCAAGAGTTCTTACTGCTAGGTTGTAAACTCTAGTGTTTGAATGGAATATACCGGTTTTCACAACTTTCTTTGCTTCTAAAAATGGATAGTTGACTATTGGATGGTTGTCTATCTGTATTGGCACCAGTGCATTGTTCAAGAATTCAGTTTGAAATTCTATTTCAAGGCTTTGCAATAGATGCACACTTCCGTCGATGGAGCATCCCGAAGCCATTGAATCAGGATGTACTATGAGCACAATAAATTGATTTTTATATAGTACATAATCCCCTTTTAAAGGGATTCCATGAGACTTCCAACTACGAACGAAGTCTCTGAGCTTTAACTCTAATAAGCTGAGTTGCTTGTCTGAAAGCAACTTAGAAGAGTTGTATACCCAAAGAGTACTGTTTGAAGGGAAGTCTTGGAAGAATTCTAGATGTGAATTTCGCACGTTTATTGTTTAAAAGAATTATCAAGTAATTCGCTAACGTCGTACACTTTTACAGACGACTCTTTCTCTTTGGCCTTTATACCATCTGTCATCATGGTATTACAGAAGGGACAGCCAACGGCAATTATTTCAGGTTGAGTTTCCAAGGCTTGCTCAGTTCGTTCAACATTTACATCTTTATTCCCTTTTTCTGGCTCCTTAAACATTTGAGCACCTCCAGCACCGCAACACAAACCTTTTTCTTTGCAACTTTTCATTTCGGAAATGTCTGCTTCCAGCGTACTTATTATCGAACGAGGGGCTTCGTATTCATCGTTTGCACGACCCAAATAACAAGGGTCATGAAAGGTTATACGCTTCCCTTTGTATTCTCCACCTTCGACTTTTAATCGGCCATCGTTTAATAAGGTGCGTAAAAACTGAGTGTGATGTAAAACCTTATATTTTCCACCCAATTGTGGGTATTCATTCTTGAGTGTGTTGAAACAGTGCGGACAGGCAGTTACAACTTGTTGAACTCCATAGCCATTGAGCACTTCAATATTCATCATGGCCTGCATTTGAAAAAGAAATTCATTCCCAGCTCTTTTTGCAGGATCACCAGTACAACTCTCTTCTGTTCCTAAAACAGCAAATTTTACCTTTGCACGATTTAATAAGCGGACAAAAGAACGCGTTACTTTTTTTGCTCGATCATCAAAGCTACCGGCACAGCCCACCCAAAATAATACCTCTGGTTTTTCACCTGCAGAAGCATAGTCTGCCATTGTTTTTACGCCGTTCAATTCCATGATTAAGGGAGATTATAGGGAAGATAAATTTTGTTATTTAAAGCACGAAAAGCCAGAATACTTCCTGTCGAATCGCATATGGCTTCCATAGTGCTTAAATTACTCTTTAAAACAAATACTCGAATGAAATCCAATCCATTCCAACTAATAGAATCCGATTCGAAGGTGCTTGAACCTTCTGAATTAATACTGTCATTTAGTACTGGGAAAAGTTGAATAAAACTAGATAGATAAAGAGCACTACTGCTGCTTGCTGATCGCTGAAATCGATATTCAACAGCATCTACTTTCGGATCGATTTGATTTGCGTTTTTTTCGCGTGTTCTTGCCACTACCTGGAAGTAAAGAGTGTCAAAAAAATATCGATTTGTAACGGTATATAATTGCCGATTATTTGCGACTGAGAAGGACGAACTCGTTCGAAGTGCAGAAGTACTGTCTTGTTGAGAATTATACCAACCTGTAACGGCTGCCGCGCTATTAGCGAAAGAAATGGCGTCCTGACCTATAGGGATATAATATGAATCTGAATCTTTTACGCATGCGCATGCAAGGTTGATTATCATAAAAGAAACAAATAGCAATCGATTGAGTTTCATTCTTTATGCCTCTTCAGCCCAGTTAAGTCTATCTGCTTGAGCAAATTGCCATGGTGCAGCATTGTTTTCAACATTGGCCATCATCAAATTTAATTCTTGTGGAGCGGCGGATTCTTCCATTACTAAATAGCGCCGCATTTCCATAATAATTGAAAGGGGATCTATACCTATTGGACAAGCTTCAACGCAGGCATTGCAAGTGGTGCAAGCCCAAAGTTCTTCGCGGCTTATGAATGTATCTAAAAGGCTGCGCCCATCATCATTAAACGAACCCTCTTTATCGATTATTTTACCCACTTCATCTAGTCGATCGCGGGTATCCATCATTATTTTTCTTGGAGATAATTTCTTTCCTGTTTGATTCGCTGGACATTCAGAAGTACAACGTCCGCATTCAGTGCAGGAATAGGCATTCATTAGCTGAACCCAGTTTAGATCCATAACATCTTTAGCACCAAACCTTTCTGGATCAGGTGCGTTTGGATCAGGATCAGCATATGGGTCTGCATTTGGATCCAACATTTTCTTTACTTCTTCAGTAATGGAAGTCATATTTGAGAACCGCCCTTTTTCATCTAGATTGGCATACCAAACATTTGGAAAGGATAAAAAGATATGAAAGTGCTTTGAAAAAGGCAAATAATTCAAAAAGGCAAGAATACCAAGGATGTGAAACCACCAAAAACTCCTTTCCAGAAGATGTAAACTCGTTTGCTCAAAGCCGCTGAACATGGGAGCAATGAGTCCACTTATAACAAAAGGCCCAACAGCATTTGTTTCAAAGTTCGACTCAACTGCATTCATCATTAGAAGAGCAAACATTAAGACCAATTCGATATAGAGAATATTCTTGGCATCTCTTGTTGCCCAACCTTGCATTTCTGGAGAATGGAACCGCTTAATTTTGAGAAGTACTCTTCTTGCTAAGAAAACCACACAAGCTACAATTACACCAAGAGCTAAAATTTCAAAAAAATGAATGGCTACAGTATATATACCTCCTAGATAACTTGAGAATATACGGTGTGTTCCAAATATGCCATCAATAAGAATTTCAAGCACTTCGATATTAATAAGAACAAAGCCAACATAAATGAGGATGTGAAAAAAGCCAGCGATAGGTTTAGCAACCATTTTCGACTGCCCAAGTGCCACCTTAGACATTAGTGACCAGCGTTCTCCTTTGCGATCAGACCGATTTATATCTCGACCTAAGAGAATATTCCTCCGTATTTTACCCGCATTTTTCGCAAATAAAAAGGAAGCGAAAGCCAGAATTACAATGAAAATAATATTGTCGATCCATTCCATAAATATCTGGAATTAATAGTTTTTAATCTTTAAATTCTTCCTTTGCCACTTGATCCATTTCTTCTTTTTTGTACTCCTTTGAGCTACCAAAAACAGAGAAATGTATATACCTATTCGGATTGTATTTCACATCCAAAAGCAGAAGCTTCAACTGTTCTGCCGCATCTGCCATGTCGTTGTATAGTTGAGGATCGTTAATCAGCTTCCCAGCAGTTCCCGTTCCCTCATTTACCTTTTTAAAGATCTTCTCGCTCTGTGATAGAGCTGAATTCAAAGATCTCAACATTTCGCCAATCTTCGCCTTTGCAATGGTGTCTGAAATAGATTCTGCATTGGTAATAATAGCAGATAATTCTTTCTCGCTGTCTTTCAAGCCTTTTGAAATACTCGTGATATTTGCAATTAATGAAGTGAGATTGACTCGATTGTCAGTTAATAATAAATCAATTTCCTTGGTAGTATGTTCGAGAGTTTCAAAATTTCTGCGCACACTTGCAAAGGTTGCGACAAAATTATTTCGGGTCTGATCATTTAGAAAGCTGGTAACTAGAGTCATAGCTGTGTCTATGCTTCCAATTAAACTTTCTGCCTTTTGCTTTAAAGGCAAGACTTGTTTATTTACTTCTTCTGTTAAACTCAGAGTAATCTCTGAATTCATGGTATCTCCATTAGTCAAAAGTTCAGAATAATTCTCACCTAATACAAACTCAATAGATTTATCACCCATTATACTTGTACTATTGATTCGTGCGATACTGGATTTTGGAATAGTAAAGTCGGTACTCAAAGACATTTCTACTATGAGTCTTCCATCTCTGCTCGGGTGGAAATAAATACGATTTACCTGTCCAACTTGAAATCCGTTTATGGTAACCGGACGAGCGGAAGTTAAGCCGTCAATTCTATCATAAATGGAGTACACAAGAGTTTGAGAATAGAGGACATTTTTACCCCTCAGGAAATTCACCCCCCAATAGAGCATGGCAAGGGAAATAAGTGCAACGAGGCCAGCGCGGATTTGTCTAGACAATGGTTTTGGATTTAGAACAGAGACAAGTATACTTAAAATTAGTTTGACTGTTTTCTAGCTTCATTAATATCTATTCTTTTTCCTTCTTTGAAGGCGATAACGAATGAACCATCAAAGCCTAAACGACGCATTTCAATTGCCGCCTTTTGGGCAGAAGAATAATCTGAAAACTCGCCATAGGTATATTTATAGCGAGTTTGATCGATATAGAAGTCCACTTTACCTGCAATAGATTTGAAATCAGACGATGAGTCTAGCGACAGCTTTTTAGAGCTGGTCTTAATCTGTACTCGAAAATGCACCAAAGGTTTGCTTTCAACTTTTTTTGTTGGTTGCTTCTCTTTAATGAAGGGGGCATCATTTGCTTTTTGAACAGAATTGGGTTTGGATTCAGCATTTTCAATTATGCCATTCGACTTCTCATTTTTGTCTGAATCTTTTGTGTTATTTGACCCTTTAAGCTGATCGTTTTCGTTTTTGAATTGCTCTACTGCCCTGTAAATAGCCTCAGCCATTTGTTTTTTTCCTGCAACACTATTTAGAAAATCTTCCTCTTTCGAATTGGTTAAAAATCCCAACTCGATTAGGATAGCAGGCATAGCTGCTCTGCTTGTAACCCAAAGAGGTTGTTGCTTAACACCCCTATCTTTTCTTCCAACGTTTTTTCTAAATTCGTCTTGGACGTATTGAGCGAGGGTAATACTTTGACTCTGAAAATGATTCTGATATAGCGTTAGACCAATATATGTTTCCGGTTTTGAAGGATCGAAACCCTCATAATTCTCTTCGTAATTTTCTTCTAAGAAAATAACTGAATTTTCTCTCTGGGCAACACGCATATTTTCATCGCTATGATCCCTTCCCATTACAAAGGTAGAGCTTCCAATTGCCGAAGAAGAAGTAAAAGCATCGCAATGAATGGAAATGAAGAGATCGGCTTTCTCTCTATTTGCAATATTGGTGCGTTCAATAAGCTCAAGAGATTTATCCTTATCTCGAGTATAAATGATCTCAACACCTGGTAATTTCTCCGAAATAATCTTACCTGCCATCAAAGCAATGTCTAACGAAATATCTTTTTCTTTCGCTCTATATCGACCTGTGCCCAGATTACCAGGGTCTCGTCCGCCGTGCCCAGCATCTATGATTATTTTTTTAACCGTAGAATTAAAGCGCTTGTGGCCAAAAACGCTCATGTCTAAGCCAGAAAATAAGAAGGTAAGTAGAAGAAGGGCTAATTTATAAACTGTTTTCAAAGTGTTATATTTTTCATATTGCTTATATGGTCTGCTTTTTGAATAGCTTTGCCATGCAACGCACGAAACAACTGTGCCAAGCCAAAAATAAGGATTGCCCTTGCGCTTATTTCGGTTCATCATGCTTCTTTTATTCACTTTTAATAGTTTGTATTCACAAACTGTTATTTCTGACAGCACCCTATTAGAAACTGAAGATTCAACTGCCGTTATTCCGAAGAAGAATTTCGCGCTAAAAGACATTGTAGATTCCAAAGCAGAAGACAGTACAGTGCTCTCAATGGATGGGCATAAGACCTATTTATATAATCAGGCTTCTCTTGATTATCAAGACATTGGACTCAAAGCAGGCTATATAGAGCTAGATTGGAAACTGAATACAGCTTTCGCGTCTGGAATAGTTGATACCTCTGGAAAAATTGTTCAGAAACCTATTTTTATGGAAGGAGAAAAAGAGTATTATTCCGATACCATTTGGTACAACTTCACTAGCAAAAAGGCAAGGATAAAAAAAGTTATTACCCAAGAAGGGGATGGTTTTCTTCATGGAGATCGTGTAAAAAAGCTTGAGAACGGCACTTTTTTCATTAAAGGGGGCTCCTATACTACCTGTAATTATGAGCATCCGCACTTCCGTCTTAAAACAAGCAAGACCAAAGTAATTACTGGAGATAAAATTGTCACGGGTCCAGCATACCTTGAGATTTTAGATGTTCCTACTCCTCTGGTTTTGCCATTTGGATTTTTCCCAACCGAGACGCGGAGAAGGTCTGGAATAATTGTTCCAACATGGGGAAACAATTTTGAAAGAGGTTATTTTCTTAAAGATGGAGGCTATTATTGGGCTGCAAGTGATTATTATGATTTAACTGTTAAAGGAGAAATCTATACTATGGGTGGTTGGGGTTTAACTTTAGGTAGTAATTACAATAAACGCTATGCTTTTAATGGTAATTTTTTAGCGAATTACAATAGAATTAAAATTGGTAGAGATGGCTTTTCTGAGAATGGTGGTTCTTTTAGAAATTCAACTGACTTTAGAATTGCATGGACCCACAATCAAGATCCGAAAGCTAGACCAGACCTTCGATTCACAGCAAGTGTGAATATTGCAACCGGTACCTATTTCCAAAACACCCAACAACAGGCAAATCAGGTATTGACAAGTCAATTAAATTCAAATATTGCAATCCAAAAAAGTTGGGTTGGAAAGCCATACAGTTTGTCAGTTAATTTAGGCCATAGTCAGAATATTCAGCAGAATACCATCTCCCTTACTTTACCAAAATTGGCCTTCAATGTAAATCGTTTTACACCTTTTAAGAAAGAGAATAGAATTGGTGAGTCTAGTTGGTACGAAGATTTAGGAGTAAATTATTCATTTCAAGCAGAGAATCGCATCAATGCAAATCTTGATGAGGATATATTTTCTGAGCAAAGTCTTTCAACTAATGCCCGCTATGGAGCACAGCATATAAGCTCAATTCAAACCAATGTGAAATTATTTAAATATTGGACTTTTTCTCCATCTATAAATATGACGAATAAATGGTATGGATCGAGATTGAATTACAACTACATTGATTCAACGGGTATATTAGATGTTGATACGATATCAGGGTTCAATAATGTATTTGACTTTTCAGTTAGAGGTAATTTAGCCACAAAGGTTTACGGTCAATATAATTTTAAGGGCAAGGTTAGAGCAATAAGGCATGTATTAACTCCAAGTATTGGATTTAATTATAGTCCAGATTTTAGTGACCCTATTTGGGGCTATTATCAAAGGTATCAGGCAGATTCTCTTGGAACCGTTCGAACTCAATCAGTATATAACGGATATCTATACGGCAGTCCATCTAAAGGTGTAAATGCGTCAATGAATTTTGGTATTCAAAATACATTGGAAATGAAAGTTCGATCAGATAAGGACTCAACCGGATTAAGAAAGATTAAAATATTGGAAGGATTTAGTGTCAATACTAGCTATAATGCTGCTGCAACTGAATTTCGCTGGAGTAGTTTAGCTCTAAGTGCAAGAACTTCAGCTTTAGATGGTTTATTTCAGTTTCAGTTTAGAACAACACTTGATCCGTACGGAATTGATCCTGAAGGAAAAAGAGTAAATGAAAGCGCATATGATATTAATGGCACTCTATTTCGAAGAACGCAAACAACCTTTACAACCGGCATACAATTAACGCCTGACAGATTATTTAAAGAGACAGAAGATGCTAAGGCTGAAAGCAATACTAATTCAAATCAAGAAGAAAGTAATACCGGACTAAATTTAGGAGAAGGCGACATAGACTATATGCGTTCTACAGACTTTGTTGATTTCAATGTGCCTTGGAACTTAGGCTTAAATTTTAATATGACATGGCAGAAACAGGGTCTGGTAGAAAGCAAAAGACAATCTGTGGATATTAATGCCAGTATAGAACTTACTAGATCTTGGCGCATTGGATTTAGAACAGGTTATGATATTGTAAATAAAGACATCACCTTTACTACTATTGACTTTTACAGAGACTTACACTGTTGGCAGATTAATGTGTTTTGGGTACCATTTGGCTTTCAAAGAAGTTATACTATTGGTATAAGCGCAAAATCAAATATTCTTCAAGATTTGAAACTAGAAAGAAGAAGAGGAATAGGAGATTTTGATTAGAAAAGAGCAAAAAAAAAGACGCATTTAGCGCCTTTTTATCAATTAAATAATCGTTACTTCTTAACGATGTTGTAACCCATTTCACCTAATTGTCTGCGAAGTCTTTCGATTTCTTCGTCTTTTCTCCTTTCGAATTCAAACTCTATGTTCTTCATCATTCCCTGAAGCTCATGAATTTCCATTTTGCTTAAAAACTGAGACGCAAATAGACTTTTCATAGTACCATTATTGTTCATGTTATCGCGAAGCTTTTTAGCTAAAACACCGGGTGTTAGATTTTCTCCCATTCTATAAATATGTAGTTAAAATTTAGTGCGAAATTACATTTTTAATATTAATTATGAATTAATGATCATTTCAACTCAATAGCACGCCTAACATTCTTACAATTAATATCTTACAGAAGAAGTGTACTTCTGCTTATACTTGATAATTTCTGAAAACTACCCTGTTTGTGGTAGGATTTGAAATTCTCAAAAGAGTATATTTGCCTCACCATACAATATACGATGCTAAGTAAATTTGTAGACGCATACACTGACAGGTTTCTCAGCAGATGGGTTATTTTAACTTTTGACTTTGTAGTTGCCTCTTTTGGTTATCTTCTTTCAAATCAGATTGTAAGTAACTTCAATGCATCTAATTTCTTCTTAATAGAAGCTCAACAACAAGCTGTTTTTGCAGGTGTGGCTTATTTGATAGGTTTCATGATTTCTGGTTCTTATTCTGGAATTATTCGACATACAAGCGTTGAGGATGCCTATAAAATTATCAAGGCTACCTCCATAGCCCTAGTCATTTTATTGTTTTGTTCAGCCCTAGTATTCCTCAGTGGCAAATATGAATTGCCTATATATATACCACGATCAATCCTTTTGGTTCATTTCATGGTAGTAAACTTCTTTCTAATAGGAAGCCGCTTCTTCATAAAATCAATTTACAATCGCATTCGGTTTAGAGATCAACCAGGTAAAAAACCAATATTAATTTATGGTGCCGGTTCGAGTGGATTAATTACCAAGCAAACTTTTGACAAAGAAAGAGAAGGACACTTTTATGTAGTAGGTTTTATCGATGATAATCCTTCTAAAGTAGGTAAAACCCTCGAGGGTTGTGCGGTTTTTAGCAGAGAAAAGGCTTTGAGCAGTGAATTTATAAAGAAGTACAACATAGACCAAGTGATTCTGTCAATCCAGAAATTGCTTCCAAGCGCAAGAAAAGAAATTGTTGAGAGATGTCTTGAGTTAGATGTGAAGGTGAAAGTAGTTCCTCCCATAGAACGCTGGATTCAAGGGGAATTAAGTAGCAAACAAATAAAAGCCGTTCGAATTGAAGATCTTCTTCAACGCGAACCCATCCGTCTCGACAGTGAGAATATTAGAAGAGAGTTAACGGGTAAAGTCATTCTAATTAGTGGTGCTGCAGGATCTATTGGTTCTGAAATAGTTAGACAAGTTCTTCATTATTCTCCCAATAAAGTAATTTTATTAGATCAAGCAGAGAGTGCTTTATATGAATTGGAAATGGAGTTAAAGCAGAACTTCCCAAAACTTTTCGAATTATGTGAGGTGGTAATAGGAAGCGTATCAGATCCTTTTAGAATGAGAAAGCTTTTTAATGCCTTTCGTCCAGGAATAATTTTTCATGCAGCTGCCTACAAGCATGTACCTCTGATGGAAAACAATCCATACGAAGCAATAAAAGTTAATATACTAGGAACTAAGACATTATCTGATTTATCAATAGAATTTGGAGCTGAAAAGTTCGTTATGGTTTCCACAGACAAAGCCGTGAACCCAACCAATGTTATGGGAGCCTCGAAAAGAGTTGCAGAACTGTATATTCAAAGCCGTATGTCACGTCCAAGAGTAAAAACGCAGTTTATAACTACGCGTTTCGGTAATGTGCTAGGCTCAAATGGTTCTGTAATTCCATTATTCAAGAAGCAGATTGAAAAAGGGGGTCCAATTACCATTACCCACAAGGATATCACCCGTTATTTCATGACTATTCCCGAAGCGTGTAATTTGGTTTTAGAAGCCGGTGCAATGGGAAATGGTGGAGAGATTTTTGTTTTCGATATGGGAGAAAGTGTTAAAATTCTAGATCTCGCTCACAAAATGATAAAACTCTCTGGTCTTGAGGTTGGAAGAGATATCGAAATTGTATTCTCTGGTCTAAGGCCAGGTGAAAAACTCTATGAAGAATTGCTTGCAAGTAAGGAATCTACCAAGCCAACTCACCATCCGAAGATTATGATTGCGGAAGTTTCTTCTCACTCTATTGAGAGAGTAGAAGAAGGCTTAAATGATATTCTGACACTGATAAATGCAAGCGATGATAACTTTGTCTTAGTTGCTTCAATGAAACGTTTAGTGCCAGAATATATAAGCAATAATTCAAAATTTGCAACTCTTGATCTCAAGAAGGCTGGGAATGACTAAAAGATTTAGTCTTTTAGTCATATTCTCTATTATTTGTCAACTTGCGAATGCTCAATTTGCGTATCGCTATTTGAATCAGGCCGATGATCGTGAAGTTGAAAGAATTACAAGCATAGTTTCAGATTCAAGAATTCACAGCTCTATTCGCCCGCTGCGAACTAGAGATTTGCCGTCGGTTGACTCTCTTCATTCGCTATATCCTATAGTGGGAAAGTTTGGATCTACTTGGGTAGGAAGAAAAATGCTGAATGAAAGACTTGTGAATGTAAATGTTCCAAGCTTTCAATGGCGCTTCGACCCGCTAGTAGACTTCACCCTAGCTTCCGAATCCGGTTCTACAGATTCCAGAATCCTGTATACCAATACAAGGGGATTTATTATGGAAGGCAAAATTGGCCGAGATGTGAGCTTTGTAAGCAGTTTTCGAGAGAATCAAGCTCTTCTTCCTTTTTGGGTTCAACAATTTACGCAAGAGAATAGAGTCGTGCCAGGGCAAGGAATTGGTAGAAAGTATTCTGGATTAGGATATGATTTTGCAAATGCCACTGGAATGTTAACCTATGAGGCTGGAGAATTTTTTGCATTTACTTTCGGTCATGGTCAAAACTTTATTGGTGAAGGTCACCGTTCTCTCTTTCTAAGCGATGCCGCGTTCAACTATCCTTTTCTAAAAATCGAAACAAACATTTGGCGAATTAAGTACATCAATTATTTCAATTTCATGACGGATATAAGACCGGAGGTTGAAATGAATGATGTTTTTGCAAGAAAGTTTACAACAATGCATTACCTCAGTTTGAATCTTGGTAAGCGTTGGAATATTAGCTTCTTTGAATCAATTGTATGGGCAGATTCAAATGGAACGAGAGGATTTGATGTGAACTTTTTAAATCCTATTATTTTCTACCGCCCAATTGAGTTTTCAGCAGGAAGTGAAGGAAGTAATGCACTTATGGGAATAGGTGCTTCTTATATGGTAAAAGATCATTGGATGATTTATGGTCAGTTCTTGCTAGATGAATTTAGATCTCAAGATATTGTTTCAGGAGGAGGAGCCTGGGGTAATAAATTTGGCTGGCAACTGGGTACCAAGTGGTTTGATGCTTTTAATGTAGAAAAGCTATTTCTTCGATTTGAAATGAACTCGGCCAGACCCTATACGTATTCACATTTCGATGTTCGCACGAATTATGGACATTACAATCAGGCAATAGCTCATCCTTGGGGTGCGAATTTCTATGAATTCATTCTTCAGTCATCGTATGATTTCGAGAGATGGGGGGTTGAATGGTTAATCGATTACGGGCTGCAAGGCAATGATGATGATGATAATTATTATGGCAGTGGAATATATCAATCCTATGATGACCGTCCGTTCGATAAGGGTCATGATATAGCTCGATTTAATCGGAGTAATTTATTTATTTCTGACTTTCGACTCTATTGGATGATGAATCCAGCCATTCGATTAAGGACAGAAATTGGTTTCACCTATCGCAGTCTGCAGTTTGAATCACCCATACCAGGTCAGCTTGAAAACCAAGATCATATGATTTTTAGTTTTGGATTTAGAACGAATGTATTTAATCGCTATTATGACTTTTAATGCTTAAAGAATTTAAGCCTACCCTTTTTTTTCTTCTGCGATTTTTTCTAACCTATGCAATCTGTAGTGTTTCTTACGGCTTGTTTATAAAGCAATACGATCAAAGTCAACCTCCGATAATAGACCCCATCACTTCTCAGGTAGTGAATCAAGTGGGTACTTTGGCCAGTTGGTTGGGTTATCAAGTTGAAATCGAAAAAAATGCCCATTCGAACTATACTGATTTAGGGCATGAGCAAACCTTTAATACATTATACTTAAATGATATTCAAGCAATAGCAGTTGAGGAAGGCTGCAATGGAATGAGTGTGATTATTCTTTTCGCTTCTTTTATAATTGCCTTCGGAGGAAATGCAAAAAAGAGTATACTCTTTATTCTAGCTGGAATTGTTTTTATTCATTTATCCAATCTACTAAGGCTGCTTCTTTTGGCTATATTAAATGTAGATTTCAACGGAACGTATTTCCACTTTTTCCACAAATATGGGTTTACTGCAGTAATTTACTTAGCTGTTTTTCTGTTATGGTATTTATGGGTAAACTATACAATGCATCCGAATTCCAATAAACAAAATGCAAAAGCAATCTAGAAATTGGTTGTATGTTTTTCTGGCATGTTTTGGTTTATTCTTGGTTTATCTTTTCCAAGACCAGCTGAACTTCTTCAGTGGACTGCAAGGAAAGGGTTGGAAAATTCTATATTCAGGGACAGATTACATCCCAGATACGAATAGAGTAGAGTATGTCGTTAATAAAACCCTTAGGTATTTGTTAAATGATCTCCTTTCAATCCTGTTAATTCATGGTATTTTCTTAAAGAAACGTTATACTGACTTTGCCTTTGTGTTAATGGCTTTTGGCTTAGTCTTCCTTCTACCTCTGTATTTTTACCTTTACTTCGCTTCAATAGATGGATTTAGCTCAATGATTAGTCATCTTCATCGGATTATTTTAAATCCAGTATTAATGATGTTACTTATTCCAGCACTACTTTACCAGCAGTCGAAAGAAAAAAATAGTGCGTGATAGACCTGAACTCAATTAAGAAATCCTATTCAATTGGGAAAAGGATAATGCCTGTTTTAAATGGGATTGATCTTCATATTTCAGAAGGTGAATTAGTAAGTATTATGGGATCTTCAGGTTCAGGTAAGAGCACGCTGCTCAATATTCTTGGGATTTTAGATAATTATGACAGTGGCACATATCATTTAGGAGATAAGCTAATTAGTGAACTTTCGGAAAAACAAGCAGCCATATATAGAAATCGTTTTATTGGATTTGTTTTCCAAAGCTTCCATTTAATTCCATTTAAGTCTGCGCTTGACAATGTTTCCCTTCCCCTCTATTATCAAAAGGTTTCTAGAAAGAAAAGAAATGCCTTGGCGCTAGAATATCTAGATAAGGTTGGTCTGAAAGATTGGGCTGAACATCTTCCTTCTGAGATGTCTGGAGGACAAAAGCAACGCGTTGCCATCGCAAGGGCACTCATATCAAAACCACGTGTTTTATTAGCGGATGAACCTACTGGGGCCTTAGATTCACAAACCTCAGTAGAGGTTATGCAGCTTCTCAAAGGCATTAATTCTGAGGGTATGACTGTAATTATTGTCACACATGAGAACGAAATAGCCGCAGAAACTCAAAGAATTATAAGATTGAAAGATGGCCTCATTGAGAAACAACACTTGAATGTTTGACATAGAGCGTTGGCAAGAGATCTTTGAGACCCTTCGTAAGAATCAATTGAGAACTATTCTAACAGGTTTCAGTGTGGCATGGGGAATCTTTATGTTGGTCATATTGCTCGGAACAGGAGAAGGTCTTCGAAAGGGAGTGGAAGGCATGTTTTTAGACGATAATTTTAACAGCTTATTTATATCTAGCGATGTCACTTCCGTTCCTTATAAAGGAATGAATTCCGGTAGATCCATTCGGTTCGACAACGATGACTTTTCTTATTTGAGCAATCAGTATAGCGATGTGAAATATTCTAGCGGAAGATTTCAACGTTGGAATATGCTCACTACCTATGGTAAAGAGTCTTTTCAAGGGCGCTTTCGTGCGGTACATCCAGATCATATCTATCTGGAATTAACCCAAGTATTTTCTGGACGCTTTATTAATGAAATTGATATTAAAGAGAAAAGAAAAGTAGCTTGTATTGGACAATATGCAGGAAAACAGCTTTTTAAAGATCAAGATCCACTGGGTAAATGGATCTTAGTTGGAGGCGTGAATTTTCGAGTGATTGGGGTCTTTTCGGATGAAGGAGGACAAAATGAAGAGAGTGTGATATACACTCCAATTAGTACAGCGCAACAGGTCTTCGGAGGTGCCAATCAAGTTGATATGATTCTTCTAGCACTTGATCCTGAAGTGTCTTTCGCCAAAACAAATGATTTATCTGCAGATGTTAAAACGGAATTGGCGAGACGAAAGCAATTTGATCCAAACGATCAAAGAGCTGTAAATGTGAGAAATTTAAGAGAAGAGGTAGAAAATATCACTCAAATATTGGCCGGTATACGAATATTCATATGGGTAATCGGAATAGGAACTTTGATTGCCGGAATTGTTGGTGTAAGCAATATTATGGTAATCGTAGTTAAGGAGAGAACCAAGGAAATTGGAATCCGTAAGGCATTGGGCGCTACTCCGCAATCTATCGTTGCCCTAATCTTACAAGAATCGATCTTTATTACAGCTATAGCTGGGTATATTGGACTTGTTTCTGGTATTTTATTACTTGAATTCATAGGTCCGAGTATTGAAACGGAATACTTTAAACATCCATCTGTCGATTTTTCTGTAGCTGTTGTTACAACTCTTTTGCTGATCTTGGCTGGAGCTGTGGCTGGTTTTATTCCTGCTAGAAAAGCGGCGTCTGTTCAACCTGTAACAGCACTTAAAGATGAATAAGCATGTTTGACAAAGATAGATGGCAGGAAATATTCCATGTTCTTTCTGCAAATAAGCTCCGTACAGCAATGACCGCCTTCGGTGTCTTTTGGGGCATATTTATGATGATCATCATGGTTGGGTCAGGAAATGGGCTGAAAAACGGGGTCACGAGAGATATGGGTGGAGTAGCTATGAATAGCTCATTTATGTGGACTCAATCTACAAGTATTCCTTATAAAGGACTTCCAAAAGGCCGTTATTATAATTTCAAGAATGATGATATTCAGGCCATTGAACATCAAATTCCAGAGGTAGAGGCAGTAGCACCCAGAAATAGCTTGGGTGGATGGCAGGGATCCAATAATGTTGTGCGTGGATTAAAGACAGGAGCGTTTTCAATATTTGGTGATGAACCTGATTTCTTTCGCGTAAAACCTATTGTTGTTCTTGAGGGTAGACTCATTAATGAAAGCGATCTTCTTGAAAAGCGTAAAATCTGTGTTATTGGATCGCGTGTTCAAGAAATGTTATTTGATCCAAATGAGGAGGTTATTGGTGAATCGATTCAGGTAAATGGAGTGTATTTCACCGTTGTAGGAGTATTGAGAAGTATGCAAAAAGGTGAGAATGGAGATGAAGAAAACCAATCGGTATTTATTCCTTTTACAACCTTTCAAAAAGCATTCAACTATGGCGATATAGTTGGATGGTTCGCCTTCTTGGCTAAAGAAGATCAGGATGTTGTAGAAGTTGAAGCCAAGGTTAAACAGTTTCTAATGGCAAGGCATAAAATTCATCCAGAGGATCAAAGGGCTATTGGAAGTTGGAATATGGCTACAGAATTTCGCCAAGTAAGTGGCCTTTTTACGGGTATAAAATGGCTGTCATTTACAGTAGGTTTTTTCACTCTTCTGGCTGGTGCAATTGGAGTTAGTAATATTATGCTCGTGATTGTAAAAGAACGAACAAAGGAAATTGGTATTCGAAGAGCGCTCGGAGCTACTCCATTGAATATCTTCAGTCAGATTCTAAGTGAATCCGCTTTTCTCACGCTTATTGCAGGTATTGCAGGGATATTAGCGGGAGTTTGGTCGCTAGAAGGAATTAGTATGCTCATCGACTCAATGGGAGGAGGTGGATCTTTTACCAAACCCGGTGTCGACTTAAATCTAGCCTTGTCCTCACTTGGAATTTTGATAATAATTGGATTGTGTGCAGGAATGATTCCAGCCAGAAAAGCAGTGAGCGTTAAACCCATTACCGCATTAAGAGACGAATAAAAAAAGCAAATGAAAAAGATTTTACCCTGGCTATTAGGCATTGTCATTCTAGGCGGATTGATTTACACCTTTTATTTTTTATATCAGAAATCGCAACAGAAGCCCATTGTTTATTTAACTGAAAAAGCATCTGAGCGAACCATAATCAAGAAAACGGTTGCAACGGGTTCCATTGTCCCAAGAGAAGAAGTGGATATTAAGCCACAAGTATCCGGTATTATAAGCGCTGTTTTTATTGAGCCAGGCGAACAAGTGAAAATTGGAGATCCAATTGCGAAAGTTCAAGTAATACCGAATATGAGTAGTCTAAATAATGCGGAAAATCGAATCAAAAGAGCACGCGCGGAATTAGATAATGCTCAACTTGAATTTGATAGAAGCAATTCATTATTTGAGAAAGGAGCTCTTTCTCAACAGGAGTTTCAAGCAGGTTCTTTGAGACTTAAGAATGCGAAAATTGAAATGCAAAATGCACAGGATAACTTGGATATTGTAAAAGAAGGTGCAACAAAAAGCTCGGGTAGATCAGCCGTAACCTTGGTTAAATCTACCGTTAATGGAATGGTGCTTCAAGTTCCTGTTAAATTGGGAAATCAAGTAATTGAGAGCAATACTTTTAATGATGGAACAACGGTCGCAACGGTTGCAGATATGCAAGACATGATTTTTCTTGGAAAAATAGACGAGTCAGAAGTCGGTAAGATTAAAGAAGGGATGTCTCTTTTATTAACTATTGGAGCCATTGAAAACGAAAGCTTTAGTGCCATCTTAGAGTATATTTCTCCTAAAGGTGCTTTGGAGAATGGTGCAATCCAATTTGAAATTAAAGCAAATGTCAACATATCCAAAGGGAGCTTTATTCGAGCAGGCTTTTCAGCAAATGCAGATATTGTTTTAGACAGAAGAGACAGTGTTCTGACTATCGATGAGAAACTACTGCAATTTCACGAAGGCAAGCCTTACGTTGAAATAAAAACGGGCGATCAGATATTTGAAAAGAAAGACGTTAAATTAGGGCTGTCTGACGGAATTTATGTTGAAGTTTTAGATGGAATAAGCAAGCAAGACGAAATTAAGGTTTGGAACCAAGTAGGATTCTAATTAGATCCTCTTGGATGGAATTTTAGAATGACTGCCTCTAAATGTTTTCGGTCCAGATGGGTATAAATCTCAGTAGTCAATATGCTTTCATGGCCTAACATTTCTTGAACAATTCTTAAATCAGCTCCATTGCGAACGAGGTGGGTGGCAAAAGAATGACGGAAAGTATGTGGACTGATATTTTTTTTAATTCCTGCTTTTTCAGCCCATTTCTTCACCCATTTGAATACGCTCACTCGACTTAATCTTCCACCTCTTTGATTGACAAATAAATAAGGCTTGGACTTTTCATTAATCTCTAAATGATTTCGCATTTGGTCTCTATACAGTTCAATATGAGTTATTGCGAGATCATGAATAGGAATAATTCGCTGTTTATTTCCCTTGCCAATTACACGAATATATCCTTCGTCATAAAATAAATCATCTAGCTTCAAATCGATCAGTTCACTTACTCGGAGTCCACATCCATAAAGAACTTCAAATAGTGCTCGGTCTCTATGCCCCGTTTTGAAACCCAAATCAATGGAGTCACCTATGCTATCTACCTCCTCAATGGTTAAGACTTCGGGCAAATAACTTCCGATCCTAGGGCTTTCCATTAAATCTGTTGGATTACTTTCCACGACTTTTTCATAGACTAAAAAATCAAAAAAAGAACGCCATGAAGAAATGATTCTTGCAATTGTTCGGGAAGACTTTCCACCTTTAACTTCATTGTCTAGACATTCTTCTAAATGATTTAAACTCAAAGAAGTTAATTCCAATTCATTCTTTTGACTGAATTGCATTAATCCTTTTAAATCATTTGTATACGCTTTAATCGTGTTTTGAGACAACCCCCTTTCAAGCAGAAGGTAGGTGCGAAAACCACGGAGTATTTGTTGCCAGTTCATTCTAATTCAGTCCAATTATTCGAAAGTAATCGAATAAGGTTGTTTCATACTGCTTTCGTTGCTCTTCTTTAAGTATTTTCCACTTTGCGTTTTTGTCTGTCGTTTTATAATGGAGTTCTTGATTATTTAATAGATGAGAATAGAAATCAAATGCAAATGTCCACTGCTCTTCATTGTCTAAGGTGTCAATAGAAATTATCTTTTCGTTCAAAGACCATATTCTATTTTGAACACTATCTGCCCAATATGCCCGAATATACCATTCGTCTAGTTGCTCATTTTCAATTAAGAGGAATTGGAAAGGCTCTGACTCTAAATTCTTGAACCTTCTGAGCATAAAAACTCCTGCATTATCTTTCTCATAATTATAATAAAAGGATCTAACATTCTTAAAGAATATTTTATCGGATGAGCGCACTGAAAAACATGGATTATCGCTTTGAGGAATTTTTGGTTTCGGGGGAAAAAGAAATGAAAGCCCGAGCAATAAAAACACAAAAACAAAGAATAACGTATAGAGGAGAGGGAATTTTTTCAAAGGATTACAAGTTTAGTGAAAATTGAATAAAACTTTGTTATTTAACGCGAACTAACTAAAAGGGTTGACGTTGATTTGCAATATGTCCAAAGTCATTGTTATTGGATCGGGTATAGCCGGTTTAGCTTCTGCCATAAGACTTGCCTCTAAAGGTTGGCAAGTACTTGTTTTTGAGGCAAATTCGTATCCTGGCGGGAAGCTATCTCAATTTGAACTAGACGGCTATCGATTTGATGCTGGACCTTCCTTATTTACTTTACCCAATCTAGTAGAAGATGTGATAAAATCGGCTGGAAAGAGGGTGGAAGACTATTTTGATTTCGATCAATGCAAGGAGGCCTGTCGATATTTTTGGGATGATGGAACCAAACTAACTGCTTGGTCTGATCCAGTTAAATTTGCTGGAGAAGTAGAGGAAAAATTATCTGAATCATCGAATCTTATTCTAAAGTATTTAGAAGAAAGTGCTGCACTCTACAACAATACACATACTTTATTTCTAGAATCTTCTCTTCATCGTTGGCAAACCTATTTCAGCAAGGAAATCCTTTCAGCCTTATTTAATCTTAAATCGCTTAATCTCAATACGAATCTTCACGATGTAAATCAAAAAAAATTCTCTAATCCAAAGCTTATTCAGCTCTTTGATCGCTTTGCGACTTATAATGGATCTAGTCCCTTTTTGACTCCAGGGGTAATGCAAATCATTCCGCATTTAGAGCATAATATTGGAACCTTTTATCCTAAAGGAGGAATGCATTCTATCACTGCAGCATTGTATAAACTTGGAAAAGATTTGGGTGTAGAATTTCACTTTAATTCAAAAGTTGAAGAAATTGAGGTGGAAAATGGAAAATCTATTGGAGTAAAAGTAGGAGGGAAGCGATTTGCTTCTACCATTGTTTTAAGTAATGCAGATGTCTTTCCAACGTATAGAAATCTATTGCCCAATCAAAAAGCACCTGAAAAAATTCTAAAACAAGAGCGTTCGAGTTCAGCCTATATTTTCTATTGGGGAATTTCAAAAACATTTAGTGAATTGGGTCTCCACAATATTCTGTTTAGTCAAGACTACCGAGCAGAGTTCAATGCAATTTTCCAAGAAAAGAGCATTCCAATTGATCCAACTATTTACATCAACATTAGCTCTAAGTTCACGAAGAACGATGCTCCTGATTCGTGTGAAAATTGGTTTGTAATGGTCAATACACCAGGAGATTATGGCCAAGATTGGGAGGCGGTCCGAAAGACACTTCGAAAAAAGATTATTGAAAAAGTCAATACGGTCTTGAATATAGATTTAGAACCTTTTATTGTCGTAGAAGAAGTGTTGAGTCCGCCCTTGATAGAATCTAAAACTTCCAGTTATAAGGGTGCACTATATGGCTCAGCGAGTAATGACACCATGAGTGCATTTTTAAGGCATCCAAATTTTTCTAGAAAGATAAAAGGCCTTTATTTTGCCGGTGGAAGTGCACACCCTGGGGGAGGAATTCCACTTTGTTTATTGTCTGCACAAATAACAACCGATATAATTAATCACGATCATGTCATTTGATTTCAAGAGCAAACCCTTCATTGGTTGGATTATTCTTGTCATTTTTCATACAGTCGGTCTTTTAGGACTTCTTTCGCCCTATCGCGACTTTTTTGCTTCACTGACACCATTGAATTTATTGCTGACAACCGCAATACTATTGATATACAACGATGGAAATAGAAGGCAATGGTGGAGTGCCTTTATTTGGATATTTGTACTTGGATTTATTGCAGAATGGATTGGTGTGAAAACTGGATTTCCTTTTGGAAATTATGATTATGGCGGAAATTTGGGTCTGAAGTTGGATGGAATCCCCATAATAATTGGAGTCAATTGGTTTATTCTTATTCAAGCTACCAGAGCAATTGGGGAGATTTTCATTTCTAGATTTATGAAGATCTTTGCTGCGGCCTCCTTAATGGTAGTGATTGATATACTAATTGAGCCGGTGGCTATGAAAATTGATTTTTGGATGTGGGAAGCAGGAGAAATACCTTTTCAAAATTATGTTGGTTGGTTTGTTTTAAGCATATTCTTCCAACTGATTTCACGTTCAAGAATTCCTGAATTTAAGAACCCAATGGCTAAACCTGTGTTTATAATACAGGGAGTGTTTTTCTTTATTTTAAATAGTCTACTGTGAATGCCATTTTCTGGATCTTGATTATCGCCGCGACTTTTTTCTTCATGGAATTTGTAGCGTGGTTTACGCATAAATATGTAATGCATGGATTTCTGTGGAGCGTACACAAAGATCATCATGTAAAAGATCCAGGTTTTTTTGAAAAAAACGATCTGTTCTTTCTGATTTTCGCAGTTCCAAGTTGGCTCTCCATAATGCTGGGTATGATGTATGGCTTTCCGATTTCAGTAGCAATCGGATTTGGTATTGCAGCATATGGCTTAGCCTACTTCATTGTGCATGAGGTTTTTATTCACCAAAGATTCAGCTGGCTAAAGAATGCCAATTCTCCTTACCTAAAGGCAGTTCGTTTCGCTCATAAAATGCATCATAAGCACTTAGACAAAGAACAAGGAGAAAGTTTTGGGATGCTTCTAATTCAACCAAAGTACTTCAAGGCTTCTCGGCAATCGAAAAAACTTAATAGAAAGAAGAGTATATGAACGAAAAATTTCTCTATCTGCTCTTAGATGCCCTTACCCTCTTTGTACCCTTAACTCGATCGTTCGAGAATAAAATAGCCTACTATAAGAGCTTTGGATCTCTTTTTAAAGCCATTGCCATTACCGGATTCATCTTTATTATCTGGGATGTAGCCTTTACCCATTTTGGGATTTGGGGATTTAACCAGCGCTATTTAGTTGGCATTTCAATATTCCTTCTACCTATTGAAGAATGGTTGTTTTTTCTTGTTGTTCCATTTTCTTGTGTATTCATTTACAGAGTATTAAACTATTTCTTATCCGATACAAAGAGCCGACTGCTTCAGCAACAAATCCCTGCTTTTCTAGTATGGTTTCCTTTGGGAGTTGCCGTTTTAAATTACCAAAGAGTATATACGTTTATAGCCTTTATACTTTTAGGGCTGTTTATGGGCTGGCATCATTATATAAATAAAACGACTTGGATGGGCAATTTCATACGTGCCTATGGAATAATACTTCTTCCTTTTCTTTTGGTAAACAGCGTATTAACAGGATCTTGGATCGATGAACCCATTGTTTGGTACAATGATTTACATCACCTAGGAAAAAGAATAGGAACCATTCCTATGGAGGACGCCTTTTACGGTTTATTGCTCATTTTAATCAACGTAACTCTTTATGAGTTCTTTGAATTAAAGCGAAAGAGCGTCTTAAGTTGTACATAAAGAGGATCTAAATTACGGAATGCCTTATTTTCCAGCTTGAATATTTCAAGATCCAAGTCGCCGTGATTATCTTTGAGATATTCCTTTACAAACCAGTCGTTGACGAAGTGATATAGTTCTATTTCTGGTTGAAGTTGGGTATTGGCAAAATTATAATCCTCGCTCGTCATCAAGGGCTTTTCATGCTGAACATTGGCAATATGATAAAGCGGTAAACGATGCCATCCCAGTCTTCTTTTTAATAATAAGAGCGCTTTATTGTATTCTTCAACCGTTGCTACAAATGCAAAGTCTCTTTTAATATTCTGTTTTGCAATTTCTAAAACATCCCATTCTTTACCGGCAATATTCTCAATCCCACTGATAAATCGCAACTGCAAATTATTCCCATACGGATGATGAAGAAAATCTTTAAAATCCTTGATCTCAGACGGAAGTCTATTCAAGGATTGCAAATAGTGAAAATGCGACCAAGCTTGATCTTCGGGTCTTCGAATAAAGCTGATATAGCGCGGATTTCCTTCCAGATGTTGATGAAAACCATAGCGGAAATGTCCTAAATAAATCTTAGCATCTTTTCGTTTCGGTCCGAACGCTACTTCATCCGGTTCATAAACGGTCTCGAGACCTCCAAATTCTTTGTATTCTCGAGTTAATATCTGCTTAAGACTGGTTCCTGCCGTCTTTGGGATATGCATAAAAAGCCATACGGTTTCAGCGATCATGCGTAAAGATACATTCTTAGAATTCTATTATAGCTCCTATGGTTGGTATTCTTGTTCCATTGCTGTTGGGGAATTCAGTGAGCTCATACCGCTGCTGATTCACAGGATCGTTTGGATTACTAATTATCATCATTCCATCTGCATCGCGGGCTACATCTACAACGGGAGGGCCCTCAACAGCCGCAGCCAATAGATTTTGAATATCCAAGAACAAGTCTAAATTCCAATTGGTAAAGAACCATTTCTTGTCTACCCGAATATTTACGCGATTGAAGTTTGTGAAGCGTTCAGAGTTTAAATTATTAAAATCCGGCAGACCTCTTCCAATAACATCCCAGTTAGAAACGAGCGAGGAAGTCTCATAATCAATGGGTGTAAAAGGAGCACCGCCTAAGAACTGATATTGCATGCCAATCTCCCAGTTTTTCCCAAATCTCTTTCCACCTGTAATCGTTAGAATATGTCTATTGTCCCAAGAAGATGGAATTAAGTCGCCTCTTTTATCTTCAAAGGCACTGTTTACGAAGGTATAGGACATTATTCCAAAGAAGCCTTTGAAGAGTTTTTGCTGATAAACCACCTCAATTCCCATGGCTCTACCATCTGTAATCGACTTAGAAGGGGCATTTCCAATAACACCAAAGTCGCTGCCCAAATTGGCAAGAGAAACAGAATCATTTAAAAGGAAAGGGTAATTTGAATAACCCTTATAGAATCCTTCTATGGCAATTCGAGCATTAAACGGAAGATAATAAGCAAAGCCAGCTACCCAATGTTGGCTACGGATATAGGTGGCATCTTTATTTACGAGGTTTCCATCGGGATCTCTGAAGCCGAGAAGAGTGTAGGGTGGAAGTTGATAATAGATTCCCCAGTTTGCATTGAAACTGAAGTTTTCATTGAAGTTGAATGTCGTAGACAATCGCGGGGAAAATTGATTCAACGGATTTGAGGTGCTTTCATTAAAATCAACAGCATCCATTCTGAATCCACCAGATAAGACAAGCTTTTCGTCAAATAAACTCTTAGTTGCTTGAGTAAAGGCACTATAGCGATACAAACCTAAATAGGTCGTATAGTTGCTAGAATCCTGACCTTCAGGAACTCGAAGGTCAATTTCTTGAGTGTCGTATTTCAACTGCTCAAAACCAAAACCATTGGTCAGACGCCAACCATTGTCTCTATAAAAGTTCTCAACTCTGAATTTATTTTCAATTTCATATGAATTATAGTCCAAGAGCTGTGTTTTACTAGGATCATTGTCTACATATTTGAATGCAGAATTATTGAGCATAAAGCGACTTAGAACAACATTGGTAAAGCTCTTTTTTGCAAAATAAGTATACTTGGCACCAACCGAATAATTCCATTGCTCATTCACAGGTAGAATGTTTAAGGTATAACGTTGCTCAGGAGTTTCATTTGCATCTAAATTCAAAGAAAAATTGTCAATAGCACCTAAGCCTAAGAAAGTTATCTGATGTTTATTATTGATTTTATATTTCACCTTGGCTTGGAAATCGTTGTAGGTTGGGAGGAAAGGAAGCCCCAATGCTTTAAATAAAAACTGCAAATACGATCTCCGTACAGAGGCGATAACAGTCGTTTTTTTGCTCAAAGGTCCTTCTGCTGTTAATCCAATATCACTGGCTCCAATAATGCCTGTAAATCCCCATTTATCCTTTCTGCCGTCCTTAAGTTTCAACTCCATTACAGAACTCAGTGTATTCCCTCGCTCAACAGGGAAAGCCCCAGTATAGAAGTCCACCTCACGAATAAAATTAACGTTAATCAGTCCTACAGGTCCACCGCCAGAACCCTGTGTAGAAAAGTGATTGATAGATGGAATTTCAATTCCATCTAAATAGTATCGATTTTCATTTGGAGCACCGCCTCGAATAATCAAATCATTCCGAAAGTTTGGCGTACTTGCAACTCCAGGCAATGATTGAATTACCCTTGATATATCCTGATTTCCACCTGGATTTCTTTGTATCTCATTAATTCCAAGCGTTTGTACAGAAACTGGACTTTCTAGATTTCTGTTGAACTGAATTTGAGCGTTCACTACTATTTCGTCCAATTTGGTATTGGATTCTTCCATACTGAAATCAGCAACCGCAGGCTTCAAATTACTGACCTGAATTTCATAAATGGTTTTAGCGTTAAAACCCAATATTTGAGCGCTAACATTATACAGTCCAGGATTTAAACCGGTGATTTCAAAATTACCATCAAAATCGGTAACCACTCCTTTGCTTTTAAGACCTTCAACAGTAACAGCAGCGATGGCAATACTTTCATTGTTAATGGCATTAAACACTCTTCCACTTATTACTCCTGTTTGCGCGGTGGCATCCAAAAATCCAGAAACAAAAAGAGTAAAAAGTAAAATCTTTATAGATCGCATATACTGGGTTTATTGATACGGCTCTTTAACCGAGCACAAAGGTATTTGTTTAAACTTCAATATGAATTCTTTAGGGCAAAAAAAAAGCCTCCAGAAGGAGGCTTTTATATGAATAGAAGGTCTTATTTCCAAGTCTTCATATCGGCTTTGAATCCCTCACCATAAGTAAACTCTTTACCGTCTGCCTTTGCTTGTTCTTCCCCCATAGCAATGGCCTTGTTTGCAGATGCAATGGCGTCTTCTCTTCGATTTAAGCCATTTAAAGCTTCTGCTCTTAACCAGTAGTTATACCAGTTGTCTTCTTTCAACTCAATAGACTTATCGATATAAGTCAGTGCCTTATCGTAATGCATTTCCTTACCAATATAGTAAGAGGCTGCACCGCGGTGAACTCTCCAGTTTTCCGCATCTTCTTTCATGGCCTTTTCAATATTTTCTTGCGCAATTTTGTCTACTTCCACTTTAATGGGAATAGCGACCATTTGATTCTCCCATTTAAGAGCTAAATGAGCACCGTCTGCAGTCAAGTTTTCAAATTCTACAGTGAAAGATTCAAACATCCCTCCCATTTTAACGGCAACATCAGTGCGCAAAACGTCTTGTCCTTTTTCATAGCCATTAGTTCCCGAAAGATCTGCATTGCGATTCAAAATAACGATCCAAGACTTTTCACTTGGAATAGTGAAAATAGAATACTTTCCAGCCGCTACTGGAATCTTATTAATCATCACATCAGTGCTAAATTCTATAGTGGTTGCTTTGTTTGCGCCCGTTCTCCACATTTTACCGTAAGGAACTAATTCTCCAAATACTTTTCTTCCTTTTAGTGAAGGACGAGAATAGTCAACTTGAATATCAGTTAATCCAATACGCTGCTTGATACTGGCAGCAGGACTTGGTTGTGGAAGTTCTTGAGCGAAGGAATACAATCCAACGCAGAGCGCTAAGCTCGTAATAAGTTTTTTCATGTTAGAACATTGTTTGACGCAAAGAAACAACCTAAGGCTGAATCATAAAAATATCTTGTAAAATAGGTTTGAGGCCGCTGAAGAAGAACTCAACACCAATGACCATTACAATTAATCCCATTAAGCGCATCATTACGTTATTACCTGTTTCACCAAGCCATTTAGTAATCTTTGAAGCAAAGAGTAAGCCGAGCATATTAAGGAGAATTACCAATCCAATAATAGCAATTAGAAGGCCTTTCATATCCCATGTTTTTGCATCCTGCATGAGTACAATAGCATTTGTAATTGAACCGGGACCTGTAATCATTGGAATTCCCAATGGAGTTATTGAAATATCTCCAACGTATTTCTGAACGCGTTTATTCGGAATCCGAGTTCTTCCCAATCGAGCTTGAAGCATATCTTGCCCAAGCATGAAAAAGATAACGCCTCCAACCATTCTGAAGCTATTCACTGAAATCCCAAAAAACTTAAAGAGGAATTCACCCGTAAAAGCAAAGGCAACGAGTGTAATGAATGCAACTAAATTGGCTTTTCGCGCTGCTTTATGACGCATTTCAGGCTCAAGAGTAGCCGTCATGGTAACAAAAACAGGAATTATTCCAAAGGGATTAATAAGGGTAATGAACGAAGTAAACGCGAGTAGAGCGAATTCGTAATGTGACATCTAGTCTGGAATTTTAGAGTAGGGGGGAATTACAGTTAATGTAGCTGCTTCTAAAAACAAGTCTGTTGTCTTAGATTCATTTCTTTAATTGTGCCATTTCAATAGCTGCAGCAGCAGCCTCAACACCTTTATTTCCATGTTTTCCTCCCGATCGATCTTTGGATTGTTCCCAAGTATTATCAGTAAGCACACAGAAAATAACCGGAGCTTCATTTTTAAGATTGATATCCTTTATTCCTTGAGCTACAGCGTCACAAACAAAATCAAAATGCTTGGTTTCTCCTTGAATAACACTGCCGATGGCAATAATAGCGTCGAAATTTCTAGATATGGCCCATTGATTGCAAGCATAAATTAACTCAAAACTACCTGGAACATTCATTCTGTGAATGTCTTGAGCGCGAGCACCTGCACCCACTAGGGTTTTGAAACTACCTTCATACAGTGCCTCGGTTATTTCGCTATTCCACTTTGATACCACCAGTCCAAAGCGCAATCCATTGGCGTTATAGCCAATGGATTCGGCAAAAGAATCGAGATTTGTAAGCGCTGTGGCCATTATTGCATTTTGCCCTCGCTGCGTGCGATATACTTTGCGATATCAGAAGCTTCACGACTATTCGGATACCTATCCTTGATCATTTTGAAATGCTTCAAGGCTTTGTCGTTCTTCCCTAAAAGTTCAGCTGTCATACCTGCTTTTTTGTGAATGAAGGGAGCCAAAAACTCATTTTCAGCACCAGAAACCGCTTTCTCATAAAAGTCTAAAGCATCTTCTGTTTGATCTAATTCGTTAAAGGCATCGCCAATAGCTGAATTGGTTAGCGCAGAAAAGACTTCATCTTTTGGACTAAACTTATCTAATTCGCGAATCGCTTCCGAATAATTCTTTAGGTTCAAATAACAAACACCCGCATAATAGTGAGACAAGTTTGCTGCCTTTGTACCGCTGTAATCTTCTGCAATCGCAATAAATCCAATATTGCTTCCGCCATTGCCATTCAAAGCCAATTGAAGGCTGTCTTTTTCAAATGCCAACTGTGCAAACATTATTTCTTCATTGGCCATTTTTTCTCTAGGCTGCTGATAGTAGCTGTTATAAGCCCAAAAACCAGCGATAACCAAAAGAATTCCTCCAATTACAGTTAGGATGCTTTTCTGATGTGTTTCTGCGAATTTCTCTACACCTGTGAGCTGAGAAACTACATCTACCAATACTTCCTCTTTGTTCTTTTTCTTTTTATCCGACATTGTTTATTCTAAAATGAGGCTATTTCAAACGCGTGCAAAACTAATTCTTTTTGGCTATCCATTGGCGTTCTACCTTTGAAGTATGCAATCTCTCAGTCTAAAAGACATCCGACTTTATAATTTTAAAAACCACGAATCGCTTGAATTGAGTTTTTCTGATAAGATAAATTGTATCGTAGGGCGCAATGGGGTTGGCAAAACAGCCTTGCTAGATGCAGTCTATTACCTTTCTATGTGCAAAAGTTACTTTTCTTCAAACGATAAGCAAACCGTTCGCTTAGATGAAGAAGCTTTTGTTTTAGAAGGAATTTACAAGCGAATTGAAAAAGATGAGCACATAAAATGTGGATGGAAAGCAGGGCAGAAGAAGGTTTTCAAAAGAAATGAGAAAATTTACGAACGCTTAGCAGACCATATAGGTGTTTTTCCATCGGTTATTATCGCACCCAAAGACCATGAACTGATTGATGGGGGCAGTGAGTTGAGAAGAAAGTTCGCTGATCAAGTTATTTCTCAGTCCAATTCTGCCTATCTAGAGGCATTGATACATTATAATCGAGTACTGCTGCAAAGAAACTCGCTTCTTAAAATGCATTTAAAAGGAGGAAAAAAAGAGCTGAGTCTGCTCGAAAATTATGATTTACAGCTCGACTTATACGGAGCAGAGATTTTCACTGCCCGTCAGGCCTTTGCCAATACCATGGAAGAGCTAGTAAAAGAATATTATAATCAGATAAGCGGTGGACAAGAAGAAGCGTCTATGAGCTACTCAAGCGGACTGCAAGAATATCCTCTTTTAGAAGAATTGAAGAAACGTGCAAATCAAGATTATGCCTCTGGATATACATCGGTTGGCATTCATAAAGATGATCTTGTTTGGAAACTAAAAGGGATGAGCCTTAAATCTTATGGTTCTCAAGGTCAGCAAAAGAGCTTTCTAATTGCTTTAAAGTTGGCTCAATTCGATTTCATTTCAAAGAGATTGAATATTAAACCCATTTTACTTTTAGACGATATCTTCGACAAACTAGATGCACAAAGAGTAGAGCAGCTGATTCAATTGGTCAACACACATCATTACGGACAAATTTTCATTACCGATACAGACGCTCAAAGAACCTCCAATATTGCGAAGAGAATCAATGAGGAATCAGTGATACATGAATTGAAATAAGGTGAAAAAGAAAAGAGAAAGTAATTCGGAGAGTCTATCGCAGGTTTTTGAGCAATTGAGAGCACAATACGGTTGGGAAAGCAAATGGCTGGAAGCAGAATTGCGACAAAAATGGGATGAATACCTTGGGAGGGAATTGGCCCTTGCCACATCAAAACTCAACCTCAAAGAGGAAGTCTTATATGCTTTTATAAACGGATCAGTGCCGAGAAGCGAAATATTTAATCGCCGCTCGGCACTGAAAGAGTATCTGAACGCTGAATTGCCTTCAGCAAAAATTAGGGATATTCGACTTATTTAGAACTGAGAACGCGTTCCGAAATAGAATGCGCCTTCAATCATTGCATTTTCATCTGAATCTGAACCGTGAACCGCATTGGCTTCGATAGACTCTGCGAAATCTGCACGAATTGTTCCAGCATCTGCCTTCTTAGGATCCGTTGCTCCAATAAGCTTTCTGAAATCTTCTACTGCATTTTCTTTTTCTAAAATAGCTATTACAATAGGACCAGAGGTCATGAAGCTTACTAAATCATTGAAAAAGGGTCGTTCCTTATGAACTGCATAAAATTGTGATGCATCGGCAAGGCTTAAACGAGTAAGTTCTAAACTCACTATTCTAAATCCAGCTTTGTTCATTCTGTCTAAAATTGCTCCGATATGACCATTTTTCACGGCATCGGGCTTAATCATCGTAAATGTGCGATTACTTGCCATTGTGTTGTTGTTTTCGGGCGCGAAAGTAAGCATACTGATTAAATTGAACTCTTTTCATTTGTTGGCATGCCGTACATTCGCCCGATGCACGAGCAATATCTACTGATCAGTGATTATTTCAAGACGCAAAGAAGGGTTTTAATTACTACACATTTCAACCCAGATGGAGATGCAATTGGTTCTTCTATAGGCCTAGCTTGTGCCTTAAGATCATTGGGTCATTCAGTTAAAATAGTATTACCCAATGCCGTTTCCTCTAATTTGCAGTACTTTCTGGCTGAAGAATCCTGGTTTATTGCCGAAGAAAATCAAGAAGAATTATATGAGGAGCTGAAGAATGCAGAAGTGCTAGCCACCTTAGATTTTAATCATCTCTCTAGAAGTGGAGAAATTATTCAGAAGGCGCTCTCTTCTTTAGAAGAAATGCCGTTTATTTGGATGATTGATCATCATATGGAACCGTCCAATTATGCTAAATGGACTCTTTCCGACACCAAGAAATCCTCCACTTGTGAAATGGTTTGGGATTTATTAAGTGCCTTAAAATGGGAGTCTCACCTCAGTCCATTGGCCGCCAATGCGCTCTATGCCGGAATAATGACAGATACGGGTTCGTTTCGTTTTCCTTCCACCTCCGCCCAAACGCATCGTGCCGTTGCAGGATTAATCGATTGTGGAGCAGAACCTCATACAGTTCACGAAGGAATATTCGATCAGAATAGAATTGAACGATTGCATTTACTGAGTGCAAGTTTATCTCATCTGACCATTTTAAATTCCGGTGAAACGCTTGCATTTTACTTGACTTTAGAAGAACAGCAAAGAATTGGATTGGCAAAAGGCGATACAGAAGGCTTTGTAAATTATGGATTGAGCGTTACGGGAGTGCAGCTTTCGGTATTCTTTATTGAAGCAGAAAATTTCTGGAAGCTCTCTTTGCGTTCGAAGGAGAATCTAGATGTGAATCTAATGGCGCGCGCACTCTTTCAAGGAGGCGGACATAAAAACGCAGCAGGAGGAAGGTACGAAGGAGATGTTTTAAACGCCATGGCATCTATTGAAAAATACATTCATGAAAATGCATAAAATGCGCTTGAGCATTAGTTTGTTTTCAATCATTTTGCTCATTTCGGCCTGCAATGGTTGTGGAAGTTCAAATTCCAAGAAGACAAATGAAGAATACAAAGTCTACAATACCGATTCTTTAACAGAAGCTAGAATAAAGGTTCAGAGAGAATTTCTTGAGCAAGAAAGAAAACTTATAAACGCTTACATATCAAAGCGAAATTGGAATATGGAAAGAACGGGTACGGGCTTATACATCCAAAAGTTCCCTTCTAAAAAGCCAGGAAGGCTCCCGGTTCATGGCGACTTTGTTACGGTAGAGTACGAATCTTTTTTATTAGATGGAAGTGCATTGTATTCAAGTGAAAGTACGGGCTCACTTAAATGGAGAATAGAAAAAGACGATTCCGTTCCCATTGGATTGCACGAAGCCGTGCTTATGCTAAATGAAGGCGACTCTGCTCGTGTAATTTTACCCTCGCATTTAGCCTATGGAATAGGAGGCGATCAACTCAAAGTTCCACTCAAGGCAGTGGTCTTATTTAAGCTTAGACTAATTTCCTTTATCACACCTTAATTTATAGGCATTATTCCGTTTCTTCGTAATCCTAAAAAATCATCTTAAAAGAATGAAAAAGTTTTTTGTTGCGGCCTGTATCGCACTTGCAGTAATCTCTTGTAATTCACAAAACAAGGTTACCGTAAATGGCGAAAAAATGAAATTAGAAGATGGGCTATATGCTCATTTCGAAACAACTCAAGGAGATATTCTTGTTCAATTAGAATATCAAAAAGTGCCAATGACTGTCGGCAATTTCGTTGCACTGGCGGAAGGAGATATGACGGAAGGTGATGCCGTAGGTAAAAAGTTTTACGACGGAACGAAGTTTCATAGAATAATTCCTGGTTTCATGATTCAAGGAGGAGATCCTTTGGGTAGTGGTCAAGGAAATCCTGGATATTCTTTTCCAGACGAGTTTGATCCAAGCTTGCGTCACGATGGACCAGGTATACTGAGTATGGCCAATTCTGGTCCGGCTACAAACGGTAGTCAATTCTTTATTACGCATGCTGCAACCGGACATCTAGATGACCGCCACAGTATTTTCGGTAAAGTGATACAAGGTCAAGATATCGTTGTTAAAATTGGTGATTTGCCAAAGAATCAACAGGATATGCCAAATGAAGATGTTCTCATCAATCATTTAACCATTGTTAGAACAGGTAAAGAGGCCAAGAATTTCGATGCCATGGTTGCTTTCAATGAAGGAAAGAGTTCTTTGGAAGAAGAGAAGAAAAAGAAAGCAGAAGAGCAAGAGAAAGTAAATGCCACTCTTTTCGACGGCATGGAGCGTACTCCAAGTGGATTGGGTTATATGTTCACAGAAAAAGGTTCAGGCGAACGTCCAACAGTAGGACAAACGGTAGATGTGCACTATGCAGGCTATTTGGTCGATGGTACTCTATTCGATACTTCTATTAAGGCATTGGCGGAAGAAGCAGGAACTTACGACCCAAGACGTGAGCCGTATGCACCTTTTCAAGTTGAAATAGGTCCAAACGCACGTGTTATTGAAGGTTGGAAAGAAGGCTTATCGCTTATGGCCGTTGGCGATAAAGCGCGATTGGTTATTCCTGCAAACCTAGCCTATGGCGAGCGTGGAGCAGGTGGAGTAATTCCACCAAACGCTACGATAATTTTTGATGTTGAACTTATTGGAATTGCAAAATGAGCGAATTGAATGAAGGGCTTTATGCCCGCTTTAATACAACAAAAGGGGATATTACCCTTCAATTGGAGTTTGAGAAAGCACCCATGACTGTGGCCAACTTTGTTGGTCTTTCAGAAGGTACTATAAAGAATAAGTCGAAAGCAATGGGCGAGGCTTATTATAACGGAATGAAGTTTCATCGGGTAATTCCAAACTTCATGGTTCAAGGAGGTGATCCAACAGGAACAGGCTCAGGTGGACCCGGTTATAATTTTCCAGATGAGATTCATGCGGACTTAAAACACAGTACAGCAGGTATTCTAAGTATGGCCAATGCAGGTCCTGGAACAAATGGAAGTCAATTCTTCATTACCCATGTTGAAACTTCTTGGTTGGATGGAAAGCATACTGTTTTCGGAAAGGTTATTGAAGGACAAAGTGTTGTGGATGCCATTGCGCAAGACGATTTACTTTCTGAGGTAGTTATTCTAAGACAGGGCGCAGAGGCAGAAGCTTTTGATGCGGCCAAGGTTTTTGAAGCACTTCAAGGAAAAATAAAGAATAAGGATAGAGAATCTAGAAAGTCTGAATTCGAGGTTTGGGATAAGCTAGTAGAAGGCAGCGAATCTACCGAATCTGGTTTGAGATATAGAGTCGAGTCAGAAGGAAGCGGTCCTGCATCTAAGCAAGGAGATAAAGTGAGCGTTCATTATACGGGCACCTTTATGGACGGTAAAGTTTTCGATAGCTCTATTCCTAGAAAAGAACCCTTGGAGTTTCAAGTTGGAATAGGCCAAGTTATCCCCGGTTGGGATGAGGGAATTGGTCTTTTAAAGGAAGGATCGAAAGCGATCTTTTATGTTCCAAGTGAATTGGCATATGGAAAAACAGGAGCAGGAGGTGTTATTCCTCCCGATACCCCACTTATTTTTAAAGTTGAACTTTTGAAAGTTGGATAAAAAAAAGCCCCGCCATTGCGGGGCTTTTTTTTGCCTTAATTCTGCTGATCATTCGGCTGCTTGACAGCATACCAATCTACCTTTCTAGTAATCCACATCATGGCAGATAAGCTGGTAAAGAGTCCAATTGAACCTATCAGTAGAGCGTAATCTTCTCGAGTGAGAACTACATATAAGAAGCTATACAGAATACCACAGGTAATAGCCATTCCAAATCCATTCTTTACACTCTTAGTAATGCTTCCAAAGTAAAAAGAGTTGATGCCTATAATCGCCGCTGCACCTAAGAAATAGGCTTTGGCAAAAGACATATGCTCCGTAAAAGAAATCAGAAGCAAATAAAACATCACCAAGCCAAAACCAACCATGGTGTACTGAATGGGGTGGATCTTCTTTTTCTTCAAGACCTCAAAGAAGAAGAAAGAGGCAAAGGTGAGCGCAATAATGAGGAGCGCATATTTAATAGATCGTTCCGTTTTTTGATAATGCGTTAGTTTTTCAAGGAACTCAATTCCGAAAGTAGACTCGCTTAAGGAGTAGGTCGTGTTCTTCCAGTACTGCTGGAAATTTCTATTGAAGTCGAGCACCTTCCAGGAAGCCTCAAAACCCGCATCATTTAGCTCGGGATTGTCAGGTAAAAAGGCACCCATGAATTTAGGAGACGACCAACTAGAGTGTGCATTAAAAAGGGTCGTTTTACCCAGGGGAGCAATCATAAACTGCCCACTTCCATTGAGCTTAATCTCTGTATTGAAAGAGATATTCTCTCCTTGGAAGTAAGGCACAGAAGCACTAACTCCATGGTTGAATTCGCGTATGGCACTTATGCCGGGCTTTGTTTCGACCCTCTTCTTGTTGAGCTTTAAAACAATATTCTCTCTAATCCCTCTCTGATCGCTGATACCTATAGATATCTCAGCTTGATCCCAAAGTGGCGTGGCATCCTTGGGCAAGCGATCGCTAAGCTCGTCGAAATGAAATTGGCCAGATAGCTGCGATGTAGCGGTATAGAGAATGGCTTCATAAATCCCTCTTCTCTTTACAATGGGCTCTAGCTGCGTATCTATATTCAATTCTTCGGGTAGAATATGCATCTTACCTCTATGCCTTAAAATCTTTCCGCCTGGCTCTTCTGAACTATAGGAATAGGGGAGACTAAAAATGGGTCCTTTTATGATCTGTGCATGGCCCCATTTATCTCCAATCTCAAATTGAACACTTTCTTTTAAGGCGGATCGCTCTTGAATAATTCCGTCAATGAAAAAGGTGGGTACGAGCAGTAGGAGGGAGAGTGCTCCTAGCATCAATAGCTTTAGTGTGGTTGCGTGTTTTTTTTGTTTTTGGATGTCTTGTCCCTGCATTAAATAGTTGTTTAATTCAATCCATTAACTTCATACTATTCTTTATTTGTACTGCTTAACAATACTTTGTGATTAATAGGTAGAATCTATAAAAAGTTCTTAGTTTAGATGCTCAAATCATAATTCAACTCTTAGCGGAGTATTTTAGCCATTGGATGCCCATTCATATTGAAATGAAGAAAACAATTTTAGTTCCCATAGATTTTTCAGAAGTAACAGAGTACGCCCTTGAGCATGCTTTAAACCTCTGTAAGCAGATACCCTCTTCTGATATTATCCTTCTTCATATTGTTTCTGGCAAGAGCGCAATTAAAGGAGCGGAGTCTAAACTTCAGGTTCTTAAGCAGAAATACGTAGGAGAATTTGACATTCGATGCAAAGCATTGGTAGGCAAATTAGTAGATATTGGCCAATTTGCAGAAGATCTAGGCGTATCGCTGATCTATATGGGCACTCATGGATTAAAGGGATTTCAATACTTGGTTGGCAGTAAAGCCATTAAGGTTGTTTCTAAAGCCAATATTCCCTTTATCATTATTCAAGATGCAGTTAAGAATGTCGATGGAATAGAAGAGATTGTGGTGCCATTGGATTTCTCATCAGAAGAAAAGGTGGTTTTAAGCGCTGCTGCTTCCCTTGCTAGAGCCTTGAAAGCACGAATTCATATCATTGGAGCACATTATTCCGACGAACTCTTAAGAAAGAAAGTGGACTTAAACCTTTCTTTTGCAAAGAGATACTTAAAGGAAAAAGAGGTTGATTTCATTGTGGTACGCGCCTCAGATCAGAAAGACTATCAAGATGAAATAATGGATTATACTAGAATGGTAGACGCAGATCTGATTGCCATAATCAATCACCATGAAGATGGTGTCGCCAATCTTTTAGGAAATAACTCCGACCAGAATATTATTACGAATAATAGTAAGATTCCTGTGATGATGTTTACAGGTAAAAATGTCTCAGATAATAGGGATATCTTTATGATGTTTTCTAGTTAATAGTTTTTCTAAAAGTCTCATTGTAATACAAATAAATGCCAACAGACCGTTTTAAACTTGCATTAAGCAAATGGATACCAGAATTGGAAAGAAAGATCGATCCTAAGTTCACGTATCACAATGTTGCTCATACCTTTTCGGTAATGGAGTTTTGTAAAGTTTTAGCTAAGGACGAAGGCATTAATCCGGAAGAAACGGAATTATTGCTTTTTGCAGCTCTATTTCACGATTACGGGTTTGTAAAGAGTCCGATCGAACATGAAATTACAGGTGCACAGATAGCCTCTGAGTATTGTAAGACGGTTGATTTTAATACAGAGCAAATTAAGCAAATTGAAGAACTTATTCTTTCGACGAAATGGCCTCAAAATGCAAAGAATCATTTGTCTATGATTCTTTGTGACTCCGATCTTGCATATTTGGGAACCCCAGATTACCCTAAAATAGCAGATAACCTAAGGGAAGAGAGAAAGGCATTGGGTTTTGAATTCAGTGATGAAGATTGGTTTAATCTTCAGATTAACTTTCTTAAGGAACAGCATTTTTTTACTGCCTCTGCGAAGAAACACTTTCAATCTCAGAAGGATATATTCTTAGAAGAACTCTTGAGCACTAAGCGGGACTAATAATGAGAGGCTTTTTATTTCTAAGCCTCTTTGCGCTTTTACAATTCCTCGCATCTGGACAATCAAGCTCCAATTCTAAAGATAGAAGGGAGGCACTCAGGCTTGCGACTGAAAAACGCAATCTAAGAGAGTTAGACCAGATTCTCATCTGGCAGCAAGACTTTAATAAAGAGAATAGGCTGTTTCTAGATTCCATTCTTCCTTTTGAGAAAGACAGTATTTGGCAAAGAGAATTGCAATTGTATTCATGCTGGATTCAAGTCGAAGAAGAGCAATTTACCGCTCAACTAGACAGTACACTCTTAAAAATCCAGAAGGATTACAATCAATTACACAATAAAGAGGGTTTAGCACGTGCTTCGTATCTCTATCTCACGCCGCAAATAGCATCGGGTAACTTCAATCGAGTTCTCGAGACTTTAAGAGTATTCTCATCCAAAAAACATACTTCCAAAGACTCAACACTCTTGAGCACTGTCTTGCAAGATCTAGGTTATATAGCCGAAAAACTAGAAAATCCCCAAGCCGCTGTTCTGCACTATAAGGGCGCGCTGCAGCATTCCCTCCCTATCGATTTCTGCAGTTCAAGCATGCTTTCATACAAGAGTATAGCGCGCGTATTTAATAGCATGGCAATGCTCGATAGTGCCCAGTTCTACTTCAATAAAGCACTTTCAGTGGCTGAAGAATGCAGCTATACTGGCGCACTTCTAAACACCAAAATGATTGTTGAAACGGCGAGCTTCAAATCACAGTTGGGATTGTATTTATTGGCTGAGGCCGACTTTTTAAAGGCCAGAGAACAGTATACTCGAATGGAATTGATTGGGCCTTTGGTTCGTTTGGATGTGTTGCGTGCCCAGAATTTTAATATGGCTAAGCGCTATACTGAAGCGCAATCTATTGCAATGAACGCTCTCAAAATGAGTAGGCGTAGAGGTATGCAATTGCAAGCCAAAGAGAGTTTGTTTCTCTTGTCTGAAATTAAAAAGGCCAAAGGCTATTATAAAGCTTCCATCTCCTTTAGAGACCGATACCGTGCTTTAAACGATTCCATCTTAGATATAAAGGCAAGAGAGTCTCTCGCAAGATTAGAAATGGATTTAATCTTTCGTCAGCAATGGAAGACAGATAGCCTAAATTATGCCCATAAGCAAGAGTTGTCTGAAGTAGAACAAAGAGAAAGGCAGCACCGTCAGCAAACGGAAATCAGGCTGATATTTACCATTGCCCTTGCCATTGTGCTCTTTGCTATTATGCTTCTATTGAGAATACGCCTCTTGCGGAAGTCTAAGAATACACTTCGATTAGAAAGAGATAAATCGGAAAGTTTATTGTTGAATATTCTTCCTGCCGAAGTGGCTCAGGAGTTGAAAATGAATGGTAAGGCAGTATCCAAACGATTCCCACTGGCCTCTGTTATGTTTACCGATTTCGTAGACTTTACAGAATTAAGCCGAAATATCGATCCAGAAGCATTGGTAAGTGAATTACATGCCTGTTTTGCTGGATTTGATCGGATTGTAGACAAGCATGGTTTAGAAAAAATCAAAACGATAGGAGATGCCTATATGGCTGCTGCCAATCTAACAGAAGATCCGAATTCGAAAACCATGGAATTGGTTCAGGCTGGATTAGAAATGCAAGACTTTATTGAAAAGCGTGCGAAAGAAAGAACGGATAAAGGACTCTGGTGTTTTCAGATGCGCTTAGGAATACATTCAGGACCCGTTGTTGCCGGAATTGTAGGCAATACAAAGTTTCAGTACGACATCTGGGGTGAAACCGTAAATATTGCCAGCCGCATGGAGAGCAACGGACAATCAGGAGAGGTCAATGTAAGCGAGAAAACCTACAATGAAATTAAGCATTCACCCGATCTTTATTTCGAATCAAGAGGTAGTTTTGCCGTAAAGGGAGCTGGGAAAATGCATATGTATTTCATCCGCAGTATTAAAGACAGAAGTTAGTCTTCGTCTCCGCTTACTATGAATGGAAAAGTTAAGATGAATTGAAGGCCGCTTAAATTGCTGCTGTATCCACTTTCTTCCAACATGAGTTCGCTTGGATAGTAATTATAACGCAATCGGATATCCATTCCTTTTCCATCGCGAAGTGTACTCAACGAATAACTGAGATCAAAGGCAACGCCCATATTAAAGGTATTGAAAGACGACTTAACGTCCTTCACCGTAGTAAATTCAACTCCTTCGGGCTCGTATTGTGCCGTTCGCACTTCATCGACCTTTGTTATAAAAGAAAAGATAGGTCCTGTAGCAATATGGAAGTTATCGCTCAGGCTATAACGTGCCAAAATGGGTATATCAATAGAATTGAACTTCCACTCATTGTCTTTCTCTGAAAGGAGTAGGCGGATGGTATCCGGTAGGTTTTCAATAATGGGAGTGCCCAATACTGAGCCTGAATTTATGGGCGTGAACTCACTGACCAACTGCCACTTGGGAGCAAAGTTATAATGGGTTCCCAATCCAAAGTGATATCCAAACTTATTTCCGTCTCCAAGACCTTGGGTTTGCACCATATTTATGCCACCATCAATACTTAGGTGGAAGGTTTCGGTAGCCAATTGATCTCCAAAAATCAAAACCAATAAAGCCGCTTGTCCATTCGCCGTCTTAGATCCTAAAAGACCGATGCAAATACTAAGAATGTAGATAGTCTTTTTCATAGCCGTAAGGTAAACATTCGATCCCTTTATTCTCAATTAGGAACAAGCATGCATTTAAACCCTTATAGTGTATTCGTTTTCGAGATGAAAGTAAAACAGCACTAAATCAGGATGTGTGTTAACAGCTGAAGCATCGCTCAGCTTAGAAATAAAACAAAGCAGCTGATTTAAAGCATAACAAATCCGGAATCGATTGTATACCGTCTATTTCCGACTTAAATCTCGGCCAAATACTGATGCACATAGCTGATGGCCATAGCACCTTCTCCAACCGCCGAAGCAACCCGATTCATTGCACCCGAACGCACATCGCCGGCAGCGAATACCCCGGGAACACTGGTTTCCAACGAGAAGGCCTGTCTTCCTTTCGCTTCTTTCTTGTTTTTGGCCTTGCGGGCCTCCAAACCAGTAAGAACAAATCCCTTTGAATCTTTCAGAATGTCTTCGTTCAACCAATCTGTAATGGGCTTGGCGCCAATAAAGATGAAGAGGGCAGAGGCAGGGTGTTCTGCTATTTCACTTGTCACCAAATTCTGAATGCGCAAACCTTCTAATTTGTCCTGACCCGCAGCCGAAACTATTTCTGAACAGGGCATTACTTGAATGTTCTCTGTATTGTTAATTTGATCTATTAAGTAGGCAGACATGGTAATGCTGAGATTGTCTTTGCGAATAAGAATGCTAACCTGTGCGGCAAAGCGCGATAGATACATAGCGGCTTGTCCTGCAGAATTTCCTCCACCTATAATAAATATGGGCTTATCTATGCAGGCGCTCGCCTCGGTAGAAGCTGCGCCATAATAGATTCCTGCACCAGTCAGTTCTGAAATGCCTTCTTTTTCTAGTTTCCGATAGTTTACACCGGAAGTAATAACAACCGACTTACTCAAGAGCTGCTTGCCGTTGTCCAAATGAATCAATTTGTGCTGATCTGCCCATTCGATCTGTATTACTTCTATAGGAGATAGAATTTCCGCACCCAAACGTATGGCCTGTGTAAGTGCTCTTCGAGCCAAGTCGCTTCCACTTAAACCCTTTGGAAAACCCAAATAATTCTCGATTCTCGAAGAAGTACCCGCTTGTCCACCGGGCGCATGTTTTTCGAGCACCAGCGTCTTAAGTCCTTCGCTGGCCCCATAGACTCCTGCAGCCAAACCCGCAGGGCCTGCTCCAATTATAACGACATCGTATAGATCGGAACTCGCGTTTGGACTGAGACCTAGCATCTCGGCAAGTTCGGTTTTAGAAGGACGAAGAACGAAGCTTCCATCTTCTAATAATACCGCAGGTAAATCGCTTGATTTCAATTGATTGTTCTCAATAAGCTGAATAGCTTCCTCTGATTGAAGACTGTCTAACCAGCGATACGGAATGCGGTTGGAAGCCAAATAGTCTTTAATGGCATGGCTCTCGGCCGAAAAACTATGCCCAATCACGCGCAATCCTATAAAGGGCGGAATGAAGTCTGAAAGCCATTCGTCTAAGAGATCGTCTAGGGTAGGATACAGCATTTCTTGCGGCGGATCCCAGGGTTTTATAAGATAGTGATCGAGCTGAACTTCATTGATGGCCTTAATAGCGGCATCGGTATCTGAATAGGCCGTTAGCAAAACCTTTTTGGCTTTGGGGAAGATCTTCATTGCCTTCTCTAGAAAGTCGACTCCTTGCATTATAGGCATGCGCTGATCGCTCACAAAAAGTGCTACTTCTTCGCCTTTGTTCTTTAGTTCTATCAGACTGTCTAAAGCTTCCTGTGCATTGTCTGTACTGAGTATTTTAAAGTCTTTCTTATACTGGTTTCTAAGATCTTGTCGGATGGCGCGCAATACTTGTGTATCGTCGTCTACGGCTAATATAATGGGCTTATTCATTCAATGATTTTGATAGGAATACATATCTCAAATTCGGTACAACCGGGCTCAGACTTTAAAGTTAAGCTGCCCTTATGCCGTTCTATAATCCTTCTGGAAATTTCCAATCCCATTCCGGTTCCCTTGCCAATTCCTTTGGTGGTATAAAAGGCATCGAACACCAATCCTTTTGATTCCTCCGGTATACCTGGTCCATTGTCTTGTATGTAAACGCAGGCATAACTGCCTTTGAGTTCTGTTTTAACAAGAATGACGGGATTTTCTGTATCGCTTAAGGCATCTATGGCATTGTCTATCAGATTTGTGAAAACTTGGTTCAATTGACCTGCCCAGATTTTCAATCGAGGCAATTCACTGCTGTACTGCTTATCTATGGTAATTTTCGAAGCGCGAAGTTTATGACCCAACATCTGCAATGTGCTTTCCAGTCCATCTTCAATATTCTCTAGGCTTCTATCTTGGCCTTTATCCATATGAGTAAAGGATTTTACGCTGGATACCAATTCCGCAATGCGCTTAGCCGATTCTTCTATTGTTCTAACAGTCTTTTCGGTGGTGAGATTACTGTCTAGCCATCGAAGTATCATCTGGAAGTGGTCTTTCCCCGATAGATTAAAAAGGCGCTGTAGTTCTTCATCTGTAAAACCGAAATCGATTAGATTTTCCATATAGTCATCGGGATCGAAAGCCCCAAGATTTTCTATGAAATCGTGCAATTCATCCTCTCTATCTTGTCGCGCCATTAAGCCCAAACTCGGATGAGTAATGCGCATCTTTTCATGGAGTAGGGCATTAATTTCATCGATCTGCTCAACACTTAATCGGATTTGCATTACCTGTTTGAAAGCCTCAGGAGTATAGCTTAAATGCTTTTTCAATTCGCTGCTGCTGCGTGCAATGGCAGAGGCTGGATTATTGAGTTCATGCGCCAAACCGGCAGAGAGCTTGCCCAAAGAGAGCATGCGGTCGTTTTGTTGTTGTAGGGTTGTAAAACTGCGAATTCTGGTATTCATCAAATGCACCAATACTTCGGCAAGCTCATAATTATCGCGAATTAAATCGAGAAAATGATCTCTGTGAAAAGCCAATAACTCGGAGTCTTCTGTGGCCTGACCGTAGGCGGTAGCCTCAGTCATTCTAGAGAAAGGAAGAAGACCCGTTACGCTAGGAGGTTCGAGCTCGGCAACTTCGTTCTGTTCATTGTTCTGTATGGTATAAATCTTAAAATGTCCTTTGAAGATCATATACATATGATCGGCTGGCTCTGATTTTTTAAACAGAAAGCCATCGGCAGGAATCTGAAGACAGGTAGAATTTGAAAGGAGAAACTGAATTTGTTCGTCTGGAACCGATTGAAAAAGAGTAAACACCGCTTTAAAATCAATTAAACTAAATGTGGACATAAGAGGGAATAATTTGCTCCTCTAATGTAGTGATTAGTGAAAAGTGAATACTTGATTAGTGAAAAGTGAAAAGTGAATGGTGAAAAGTGATGAGTGAATTGCCTTTCTTATAATTAGAGTTCTAGGAACATGATAATAACAGCGAACATGCTCAATAAGTAAATGCTCATTCCAACTATAGTGAAGACACCCAGGTATTTATACAGCTTGTTTTGCTGTTCGAAGGCGTTTTGAAGAATAAGTTCGTCGTTTCGATCTAGGGCAGATCTCAAGTCGCTTGCATATTTAAAAAGGAAAAGAGCCGGAAAGAAATAGACAATAGCCAGCAACAAATACACAATAGTTAAGATCAAAGACGTACTACTGCTCATATTGGAGAATTCCGTTTGAGCGAGGGAGTAGGCCATAATAGAACCCATAGAGAAAGCCACAAGCACAAGAACCCCGGTTCCAATGAAGGACATTATGCCTAAAAATTTAGCCCACTTGGAGGTCTGAAGCAAAAACACTCTTGATTGTTCTGTTAGTGTTAATTCCGGAATGGAAGTGGAATAATCCGTCTCGGTCATATTTGTACTCTTAGTAGATGATGTAAAAATCGAAAATACTCTATTCTCGACAAAGCGAAACGCATATTTCCAGTTTGGCTATTCAATTGAATGTAGCCTACAAGATACTTTTTTGCCTATCCCAATGAGGAGCGGTCTAGAATAAATGGACAGTACAAGCGAATGATTTGTACATTTTTGATGGAATATTATTTCAAATAATACAAGGGCCAGGCTCAGCTCACCGAAAAGAAGTACATATCAATAAAATGGAGGTAAACGAAATTGGGATAAGCGCATTTATCAAGTCTATTTTTAGTGAAGTCAGGACTGCGAGAGCATGAAGAGAAAATATATTTTCACCGTAGTTTAAATGCTCTACAAAACCACAGTATTTTAACAAGCATGGAATATTTCGAATCTTTAGACAGTCTCTTGCGTACCTTTTGGTATGTTGCCATTCCTAGCAGTCTGATTTTCATACTTCAAACCATCATGACCTTTATAGGGGCAGATGCATCGGATGGTATAGATGCCGACTTCGACAGCAATTTGGAAGGGACTTCTGCTCCTTTTCAGCTGTTTTCTTTCCGCAACCTGATTAATTTTTTACTTGGATTTGGTTGGACAGGTGTTTCCTTTTATGATACCATTCAGAATCACACCTATTTAATCGCTCTCTCTGTACTTGTGGGTCTGTTGTTCGTTTATGTTTTCTTGGTCGTTATTCGTCAGATGCAAAAGCTTTCAGAAAACAATTCCTTTCAGTTTTCAGATACCGTTGGTAAAACGGCTGATGTGTATTTGCCCATTCCAGCTAAGAAATCAGGAAAAGGAAAGGTGATGATTAGTGTAAAAGGATCCACCCGCGAATTAGATGCAATGAGTGAGAATGAAGCCATTGCTTCCAATGCCGTTGTGCGCGTTCTGAGGGTTGATAATGAAATTTTAATAGTTGAATCTTTATAAATATCCAGTATGTCTCCAATCATTTTAGTCGTCGTTGCGGCTGTAGTTATTTTTGTTTCTATTTCTGCTCTAGTAGCGCGTTACAAACGCTGTCCATCGGATAAGATCCTTGTCATTTACGGACGAACAGGCGGATCTTCTGCACGTTGTGTGCATGGAGGAGGTGCTTTCATTTGGCCTGTTATTCAAGACTATGCCTTTTTAGATCTCAAACCTCTTTCTATTGATGCCAATTTGACCAATGCATTGAGTAGGCAGAATATTAGGGTAGATGTTCCTTGTCGTTTTACCATTGCTATTTCTACCGAAGCGGATAATATGAATACCGCCGCTGAGCGCCTATTGGGTTTAAATGCAGAGCAAATTCAGGAATTGGCAAAAGATATTCTTTTTGGTCAATTGCGTTTGGTTATTGCTACCATGACAATTGAAGAAATTAATTCAGATCGAGATAAGTTCTTGATGAATATTTCGAAGAATGTCGATAGCGAATTGAAGAAGATTGGCTTGAAATTGATAAACGTAAACGTGACCGACATCAGAGACGAATCGGGATATATAGAGGCATTGGGTAAAGAAGCAGCAGCCAAGGCAATCAACGAGGCGAAGGTTAGCGTAGCGGAGCAAGAGAAAATAGGAGAAACCGGAAAGGCATTGGCGGATAGGGAGAAGGATACCCAAATTGCAGAGACACATCGCGATAGAGATGTAAAGATTGCCATTACTCAAAAGGACAAAGAAATTAGCATTGCCAATGCTATACGAGACGAAACTATTGGTAAGGCAGAAGCGCAGAGAGATACTCGAGTAAAAATTTCGGAGGCAGATGCCATTGCCATATCAGGAGAAAACGAAGCGAAGATCTCCATTGCTAAATCAGATGCGAATAGAAGAGAGCGCGAAGCAGAAGCCTTGCGTTTGGCATCGGCATCGGAGAAGGTTCAAACTGCCAAAGCCTTAGAAGAAGCCTATGTAGCGGAGCAAATAGCGGAAATGGCACGTTCGGAAAGAGAGCGTTCAACCCAGATTGCAAACATTGTAATTCCGGCTGAAATTGCGAAGCAAAGAGCCATTATTGAGGCCCAAGCAGCAGCGGAGACCATTCGCGAAAATGCAAGAGGGGAGGCAGATGCTATTTATGCCAAGATGGAAGCAGAAGCAAAAGGTTTGTTTGAAATATTAACCAAACAAGCTCAGGGATATAAGGATGTGGTTTCGGCTGCAGGTGGAGATCCTTCCAAAGCTTTTCAATTATTGTTGATCGAAAAACTTCCGGAATTGGTTAAGACTCAGGTGGAAGCGGTTAAGAATATTAAAATCGATAAGATTACCGTATGGGATTCTGGAAATAGCGCAGATGGCAATGGTTCTACTGCCAATTTTGTTTCGGGAATGATGAAGGCCGTTCCGCCTTTGAATGATCTTTTCAATATGGCTGGAATGAATTTACCCTCTTATTTAAAAGGAGAAGAACAAGAATCAGAGGAAGCAATTGCTCCCAAGGAGTCGGATAAAGAGTAAAAACACTTTTGGTTTATTGGCTTGAATGAATACTGCCTGGCTTGTTCATTCTGCCCATACGATATCATTTTTAGGAGCTTGTTAAGCGGGGTGCTTTAGTACGTGTGCATGCTTAGCTATACACGCCTTTTTCTCTATGCTCTTCACTTGGATTAAAGCGATAGAAGGATGGCCTAAGCGGTACTACTTATACATAGAGATAAGTATGTTGCAATACGCGTAATACGAGGCAGAACTCTAAAGACTAGGTTTTTATAGAGACTGCGCGATTTTAAAAAAGCAACACCTCAAATGTTAAGGCAAAGTTGTGCGACACACTTAATGGATCATAGAACTGATCTTCGATTTATACAAAGGATTCTTGGGTACGAATCGATAGAAACAACCGCTATATGCACTTATATAAGCATATAATATTTGCAAAAAATCGTAAAACTACTCGATAGAATAGGAACCTATAAACCAACGACAATACCATTTGTAGACAATGACCATGAAAAAAAAATGGTCTATCTGTTCATAGATAATTGTTAAGCAGTGATTTATTTGGCTAGACTTTGCCATTAATTGGCACTTCAAACTACAATTTGACTTAATAATTCCATTGGTCATACTTTCAATGCGTACTTCCTAAGCATTGTTAGGCCATGAAAGCAGGAAAACAACTAAGGGCAAACCTAGGTGTGTAATAAAAAATAGGTATTTTTTATTACGTTTATACATCTCAATAAAGATATAAACGCTATAATGACATGAAAACAGGTAAAATCATACACAAAGGCGAGTCCAGAATAAAAATAGAATTTCCTTATAATCAGTCAATTGCGGGTAAATTAAAACAAATAGACGATGCCAAATGGAGTAAAACGCACCAAGCATGGCATATTCCATATACTGAAGAAGCTTATAAAAAAATCCACTCACTATTTCCAGATGAAATCTCTTTGCCTAGCGAGAGTAGTACGAAAACCGTTACTAACGATTTAGCTAAGACTCCTTTGACAGCAAACAACATTTCCGAACCCCAAAAGAACCTTCCCCATTTATCGAATGATGTTTTGATAGAAGTCATTGAAAAGAGAATCATTGTGAGGCTTCCCAAAAGTGAACTCGACACAAATTTTTTGAGTGGCTTTAGATATGTACGATGGAATAAGAATGGCTTTTTTTGGCAAATACCGCATTATGGCAACAACCTAGACTTACTTAAAACCTATTTTGGGAATAGAATATCAAATGTACTCTTCCATAAAACAGTGGCCATACAACCAGAAAAACAGAAATATGAAATAGTAGAAGATGTAGTTTTGGCAATCAGCATGCCGAACGGGAGGCTCAAGGTAATATTCAGCTATCATAGCGCTCTGGTGAACCACTTGAAAACCGTCCCTTACAGCAACTATAGTATGAAAAACAAATTTTGGACACTCCCAATAAGTGACCATATAGTTGAGGGATTAAAAACCAAGTGCTTAGAATTGGGCCTTAGCCTGAAGTTTAGACAAGAAACTACTGACAAGAATAGTGTAGTGCCTAGAAAAAGCGCAAATCTGATACAAAATTATAGGAAATGCCCAGCAGCGATGGTTGACAAACTCACTGAACTTAGGTACAGTCCAAATACCATTAAAACGTATTGCTCTTTATTTGAAGAGCTTATTAATTATTACTCGACAGAAGACATTGATACGATCGATGAGTTAAAAATAGTTGCGTTTTGCAGATACTTAGTCACCGATAGAAAAGTGAGTGCGAGCTATCAAAATCAATCCATCAACGCAATCAAGTTTTATTATGAGCGTGTATTGGGTGGGAAACGAAAATTTTACTTTTTGGAACGTCCCAGTAAAGAGAAAACACTTCCTATAGTATTAAATACAGATGAAGTAACTAGGCTTTTGAATGCAACGACCAATCTAAAACACAAAACAATATTGGCAGTAATTTATTCGGCAGGGCTGCGAATAAGTGAATGTATTAATTTGAAGATCAAAGATATAGATTCTAAAAGGATGCAAATCAGAGTAGAACAAGGCAAAGGTAAAAAAGATAGATACACACTATTAAGTGGCAAAACCTTAGTGCTTTTGCGCGACTACTTTAAAACCTACCAGCCAAAATTCTATTTGTTCGAAAGCCCAAGCCGCGATGAATATTCAGCAAGTAGTATTCAGTCCGTATTTAGGTCGGCCTGCGGTAAAGCCAAAATAAACAAAAAGGCTACAGTGCATACTCTACGGCATTCTTTCGCTACTCATCTTTTGGAAAACGGAACAGATTTGCGCTATATTCAATCACTATTAGGACATGAAAGCAGCAAGACCACTGAGATATACACCCATATTACGACTAAGGGAATAGAAATGATTAAAAGTCCAATAGATGATTTGGATATATGAACTTCAAATATTACATTTAATTAAAAAAATATCTGTTTTTACTAAAAAACACCTCCGGATATATGCGATATAAACGTAATAAACGTGGGAAGTTGGGTTTATACGGATGTTATGGCCAATTAAAAAACGAATTACTGCAATGACACAGAAGAAAGCAAGACCACCGTAAGAATTTCATAAAACAAGAAAGTGGAGTCGAGCCAGCACGATAAAAACAGGGCGTACCCGAAAAGCCATATGAGTAGGACACTAAAAATTAAATCCAAAACAAAATGAGACAATTAACTATTTTACTTTTCATTTCAACCTTTTTGACAGTTTTTACTTCATGTGAAAAAGATGACCCAGACCCATGCGAAAACGTGATATGCCTTAATGGTGGTGTTTGCGTAAATGGCTCGTGTGACTGCCCAGATGGTTACAGCGGACTTCAATGTGAAACTTTTGATGATTGCTTTAACGTAACTTGCTTGAATGGTGGCACGTGTGTTAATGGAATCTGTAACTGCCCTGACGGTTATTCAGGGTCTGATTGTAGTCAACAAGTTACGCCAGACAGAATTAGAATTACCAAAATTGACATTACAAGATTCCCCGCCACGGACAATGGTGCAGGATGGGATCTTTCGAGCGGCCCTGACATTTATCCAGAACTTTCTAAAGGCAGCACAACATTGTACAGTGCTTCAACCTTTTTTCAGAATGCCGACCCCGCGAATGATTATAGTTTTGATTTAGTGCCTGCTATTGACATGAACGAGCCAAATGACCAATATACTATTCGACTTTTTGACTTTGACGACTTCGATGCTGATGATTTTATGGGCGGTATAAACTTTACACCATATTCGAGTAACAACGACTTCCCAAGTACAATCAATATAGACGCAGGTGGAGCCGTTGCCTTTACACTTCATGTATCATACGTATGGTAAAAAAATAAAAAAAGGCCATAACAATACCTAAGAAAACATGGGGCTGACGGTGCATGAAGCAAACTTTAGTCTTCCTTATCAAATTTGGTTTTGATAGCAAGCTGAGTGCTTCGCAAAGCCCCACGTTTCTTAGCCTAGCGTTATCGGCAACCCTAAGACCGCCTTTCAATTTTGAGATAATCACAGCAAAAAGCAGCAACAACTTCAAAAGATGACATTAATTTAGTTTTACCAATTTCATTAACTCGACTTGCAATTACTCCACTTCCATCGTCAAATTTAGTTATGGCAACTCCATCACCAGTAATGCTAAATTGAAATTGCTCACCATCTTCTAATTTAGTTGGTAAACTTTCAATCTTTTCAATTACAGGCATAAGTAAATCCCACTTTTCATCAAATGCGATTTTACCCATATTACCATTTCTGCCTACTATGTAAATTCTTAATTCATCACTTGTCCAGCCCATGAATTGTGCAATAATTTGATTGCATTGAAATATTTTATTTTCGTCCATTTTGTATTTTTATTTTAAATTATTAATTCCTAAAAAAGGGCAGCCGATAACACTACCTATACACCATAAAGCGATTAAGGTAAGTGCTAAAATTAAACATTGTTCTACGCTTTACGGTGTATAGCCAAGCCGTTAGC